>Ga0206682_10001112_pt1 | contig 26978 bp, 14 predicted proteins | sample M240m12015metaG_FD_155444 | JGI IMG/M metagenome (GOLD analysis project Ga0206682, IMG submission 155444) | Ammonia-oxidizing marine archaeal communities from Monterey Bay, California, United States - M2 40m 12015 | ecosystem: Environmental > Aquatic > Marine > Intertidal zone | place: USA...
TTTGTCTGTGCTCACAGCTAAATCTAAAAACAAAAAAACCTATATTTTCTTCCGGCTCCGCCAAAAAAACACCGTAATATTCCGGTGTTTTTTTCGGGATTTTCGTTACAAATATAGGTTTTTGCCATATTTGAAAGTACTCCACGACGAGTACTGGGGAATTGTACGATAAAAAAAATGTATTTCAAAAAAAATAATTCTTTTTATTCTTTATTTTACAATTATAATGCCAAAAAATGCGTTAATTACCACCGAAATGTGAGTGGTTGCCATCAGTAGATGACAAGAGGGGTATCCCCTTCTGTTTCAAAATGGATGTAATCTCAGTTTCCATTTTTCTTGCCAAACTTTTGTTGTCCATCCGCCAAATATACATATTTATAGGTTTCTTTTTGGAAGCAAAATGGGTTTTAGAGCGTTGTGCGATGTTATCAGATTCGCCAACATACCAGAATCCGCCCATGCATTCCAATATGTATAGACAGCTTCTCGAAATTGTTGGGCATTGCATGTTTTTGTCCAAACAAAGATCAAAAATACCGATTTGTTGTTCAACGATCTCGAGAGCTGATAATTTGATGTTTTTTTTGACAGTTATAAATTCGGCGATTAAATTATCCGCATAGTCACATACATAATCAGGTATCTTATACTTTCTCATGACCTGTGTAGCGTATCGATAATCGCAAATACCTGGCACTATAGAATAACTGAAATTTCCATTGTCATTGGACATTTGAATTTTTGGTAAATTTTTTAATTCACACGCATTTAGAACATCGTCGAAATGAGTACTCACTATCCCAATAGTTTTCAATTTTGATAACGCATGTAGGTAAGAGATACAAGCAACGCTTCCTTCGATGTTAGATGTCCCAGCAGCCATTTCGTCAACTACAACCAATACATTTTTGTTATTTTCCACCATTTTGAATAGTGCCGCAATGTCTGCCGTTTCAGCCGCAAATCCAGAGAGTCCACTTGTTGCGCAATCTGCATTGCCGACATTGAGAAAGATATCCAACCCCCGCGAAACAGTACATTTATTAGCGGGAACAAGGAAGCCAGCATTTGCCAAAAGTGCAATTCCTGCAACACTCCTGCACACTGTAGACTTGCCGCCAGTGTTGGCCCCTGACAATAACTGAATAGAATTCAAATCGATGCTGTTTGACACTGCGGAAGAATTTAGCCAAAAAGGCTTGAATTTATTTAATTGCAATACTGGGCGTTCAGCGTCGACAATTTCAGCGACATTCCATGAACTGTTTGCAGAGACATGCGCATAAATAATACGGTTAAGGCACCATAAATTTTGAGCAAACGTCAAAGTTTTTTCGCAAATGCTCGCATTTAATTCGTGTAATATTTGGTCGGCTTTTTGCTGGGCAGCCTCGCAGGCGTTTAAATAACGCTGTCTTGAAGTATGCACTTGCGGAATGGTGTAGTGATTTCTAAATTTACCCTTTAAATCATTTCCTTTTTTATCTTTTGCTAATTTTCCATTGCCTATGTTGATTGATGAGACAACTTCAAAAATTTCAGCATTCCACATCAAATCTGATGCTGAAAACGCAGCCAAAAGTTCGGTTATATATTTGGATCTCGCTTCTAAAACTGTCCGATTGAATGCTGCCGATGCGTTTTTCGACACATTGCCGTGCCATTTTTCGCAGGTAATGATCATTTCAAGCTCGAATCTGACTTCAACTCTGGTCACAAGTTTGAATTCTGGTTGACTGATTTCATCCTTTTCAATGCCAATCGCATCAGCAATCAAACGGTGATTGTTATCTCTTACATCTGCTTCGGAGGAATTACATAACGCGTGTGTTAATTTCGACAATTCCAACCCATAAAAATGATCACCATTGCTTAAGTTACTAACTATCCCCATCATTACATGCATCCATTTGAAATGGATGTAGACATTACGCAATTGGACAGCATTTGCTTTTCTTTTGCGCAACATTAGCATCAATCCATGCAATGGAAGAATTTTACTGGGTGGTTTTGGAATTGCACTCACTAACATTGTATATTTTCGAACGACTGTTCTTAACAAATCAGTAACAGGTTTCTGTGGAGAACAAATAAGTATTTTTGAGACCATTTCTTTGCATTTTTTTCCGACATTCGGGACAACAGCATCGAGCAATGACGGCACACCACGCATTGAATTGTTTGGCAATAACCCCAGTTGTTCAATCGTGCATCGTTGTGCAATTTCGCTGTGATCATTAGTAATGTAATGAATTGAACTTTTTAGCTCATAATAGATGAATTTTTTCAAGAAATCGCCGCGATCGCACGACCAATCGAGATGTATCATATCTTTTACACCCAAAATGTTACCCATAATATAACACTGGTGAACAGGGTACATTCCAGTAATTACCGATAAAGTGGTCAAATGGAGGTTATGATAACTGTCAATAGTCGCGATAAGATCATCAATCACATGTATGTCACAGCTATCGCCATCTGAAATGATCGCAATACGGACAGGGATATCGCCCACCATTTCATGTACATTGTCCGACCCAAAATAAATTGGATTGAATTTATTGATTAACTGACGAGTGTATTCTTTGCCCTTTTCTTTTTCGACTATAACAACTTCAATGTTTTCAGACAATAACATATCAATTATCGATTGAATTTTGCCACCGTGGGCGCCGACGTTTGCCGTTTTCTGACGTGACATCAATGGACAGTATTCCATGCATAAGACTGCATCTATGCCACAAGCATTGAAAAAACATCCGCTTTTCACAAAGACAATCGCATCTGGGTGATCTTCTTTTGCTCTTACTACCTGGGTGACAATGTTTTTCTTGTAATGCTCTGGTAAATTCACATGATTAAAACCAAGTGGGAATCGGTCAGATATACATTGTTTACTTGTTAATGCTTCCGAATTTCGAAGTGTTGGTAAAATTGACCAGAGTTTTAACGAACTTTGCAAGCTTTTCTTTTGTTTTTTTGAAACTGAACGAGCACTGTATGACGAAAAAGTCTTCCTTTTTTGATTTTGGGTCACAGGCCCACGGTTGAAAGATTTTTCAACTAAGAATGTATGCATTTAGTGTTTGTCGGGCTAAATATAATATAACCAACTGAGATCTTATTTTTTTTTTTTGGATTTTTTTTTGCGGAGCCGAGGGCCTTGGCCCGGATTGATGGCCTAAAACGACCATGCAACGACACCAATCAATACTAAACTTATTCCAGAAACAATTTCAATAGAAAAAACACCATGATCTATAGCCAGCAATACAATGACAACAGCAGCTACGATCGACCTGACAATCGAAGAATGATAGACAAAAACGGCACCGAGACTTAGACCGTTTAAAACCGAAAGGCCAATAATCGTCACAAATGCATGCAGAGGCAATGTATTTGTGATCTCTGAATGTGAATAAGCACCAAAAAAATAAATTGGAACAGCAAAAAGATACATTTGGAAACTATCTGCTAAAAACCAATATAACTTATTTTTGCTGGTATTTGGAGATACAACGGGGCGTTCAGATACTTTCATCATTTTTTCTATCCAAACAGAAGAGAGTGAAGAACAGATACCCTGAAAAAAAACCAATAATAACCCCGATTCAGAAACTATGATTGTATTTGCGGAGAGTTTAGTCAATATACAACCAGAACAAACTGTAATTAATGCCGCATATTGTTTTATTGAAAAACTTTTCTTTAAAACAAGTATTGAAAACAAAACTACCCAAATAAGTTTGTGCTGGATTAATACGGAATAAATGGAAACTGGCATTGTTCTGGTTATAACATGTGAAAGATAATTGACAATAGCGTATAAAACAGAATTAACAATAAAACCAAAACGGACAGGACAATTGCGCTGCCTTGAGATACATAAAAGACCGACCAAACAAACTATTAATTTCGAACATTCAACCAGTAATAATATCAGTGGTACATTATATATGTAATGTGCTGAAGCGAATTTTAAAAATAAATTTAATGATACGCTCGCAAATACTGCAGAAACAACCGCAAACATTTTTGATATAACGTGGATGCATTTTTATATAAAAAGGCAATCTTTTTTATTGGATTGATTGTACAAACCATATTTTCAGTCGAGTATTTAAAGTATATCATTTACAGTCAAAATGTCTTTATTACTTCTTTCTGAAAAGAATTGTTACACGGCGCCTATAGTCATTAATGAAAAATGTGTTGCCACAACATCGTCTTGGGTCAAAACGACTTTACCCGCACTCCAGTCTTTGCTCCACGAGTCTGTTATTAGAATACCTCTCCACACATTTCACACACAAAATAGAACTTCGATATATGAAATAACGCTAACATGGGTTTCAAATATTCAATACCAGTACGTGCAATTATCAAGTGCTAATGGGACCATTGATATCGAAGCTATTACGCCATTTATTTCTGGTATATTAAAAGAAAAGAAGGATTACATATTCAACATCTATTCCGTTTTGTATGAAGTGAAGTAAATATTTTTCTTTACACATTACACAAATCAACAGAAAGACACTATATATTCTACGATTCTTACAAAAAAAACATTCATGACCGATATTGAAAAAGCTAATCTTATCGAGAAAAAAACAGCATCGAGCGAAGCGGAGGTAACACAATTTCAATTTGCTAATTACTTTGAAGACCAGAATGAGGCGGACTCTTGTGGACAATGTATGGGAGAAACGTTGTTACCATGCGTCCCAGCGTTTAATTGTTGCAAAGAACCATGCACTAAATGGCGGACGCCCCCTTTATTTTGGACAGTTAATTACCTTGCTTTAATCGGTCATCTAATCAACACTATCATCACATTGATCTACTTTTTTACAAAGGAAGACGTCGTCTATGATTTGAAAGAAATTTCCGAAGCATGGACTGACGAGGCGGGCACTAATATGTGCACTGTTAATATGCCAGCTAATTCTTTTGATGCGCGACCCATACAAGCCGGTAATACAACTATCTGTATTTCTTATAGTTCGACCACTACAGCTTCAGTTTCTCTGTTTAATTTGATCATTTGGTTTCATTTATTATCGTTTATCTTTCAGACACTTGCCATGTGTGATTGGGAATTCCCGCTGTTTTGTTGCTGCAGCAAATCATCAAGAGGTAAACGAAACGGTTTTATGGGATGGTTCGACAGTTTGAGGGGATTTAGGTGTATTCGCCAAAGATACGTTGACGAAGTCATTAATGATGGTACTAATATGTTGAGAATGATCGAATATTCGATCTCTGCCACGTTGATGCAGGTTGCTATCGCGTTGGTACTCGGAATCGATTCAAGATTGGAAATCATTGCTATCGCATCGTTAACTATTCTCGTGATGTTGCTTGGATTAATTGCCGAACAATTGAAAACTACCATGTTTAAAACGGCTTGGTTCACACATTTACTCGGTTGGTTTGCGATGGGCGCCGTATGGTTGCTAATCTTTCGAAAATTCAACCATTCCGTCGAAATGTCAGAGGCGGACGGCGGCGAGGGGCCGCCAGAATTTGTATACACACTGATTTTGACGATTGCGCTTATGTATATGGCTTTCGGCCTTTTGCAATTGTTGCAATTGATTTGGATTACTTTATACAGCACAACAAGCCCACTTTTCAATAAAAATATCGAAACTGGATATAATTTTATGTCTTTGACGTCCAAAACTTTTTTGGGCATTTTTCTGCTGGCGAACGTACTGTTTGCTCCGCGAATAATTGACCAGTGTATTCCAAAAACCAGCGAGGCAGATTGGACTGATTTGGGGTGCGTCGTTACAATGATTAACGCATCAAACATCACAGATTTGGGTGAAATTGCGCCTGCCGCCGGTTACAGATCGTGTGAGGTAAAATGTGAAGAAATGGACGCAAATTTTACCGTTGTTAGTGAAGAAAACCGCTGTGATGCGGTCGATAATGTAACTTGGTGGAATTCGAAAGGCTGTGCAGTGGAGGAACCCAAAGCACGGACTGTTTCAGAATTGAATGCTTCTGCAAATGAACCGCTTTATACAGCATGTTCTGTCACTTGTCCAGAAGATAACGGAGAATTTGTTGTAGACAGTGTACAGGCCGCGCTATAAAATATATATAAAATACATTTTTATTCCTATTATCGTACAATTACATAGTAATTTAATAGAAACATATGCCCAAGCTTACATTATAGGACACGATGACGACCTAACAAACGTAGAACCGACGCCATCTTTCCAATATTCAATCGCATCGCCCACTACAAAAAGAATTGGCGACTTTACGTTCAACTTTGTGTCATCGACAGAACCATCGGTATACAAATAAAAACTGCCAAACTTATCATTTTGCCACAAACCATAGACATCGCCGTAGTTGCCACCCCTTTCAATCAAATGCACGTGCTTGACCACATAACCTTCTTCGAAAAATTTAAAGCCGGCAAGAGGGTTGTGTTCGGATGTTTCCTTGCTCGTATGTGGCTTTCCATAGAATAGTATCGTCGTCTTCGTTGTCTTCATATTTTCAAGGTTGGCCTTCACGTTTTCAATATAGATGCGAATTTCAGTGCGAGTAGTGTATATTTTAGCTGAAAATTGTTGTTTCATTTTTTTATTCGTATCGCCCACAATTCGGACAGCGCCTTGACTATCCACTAAAATATGATGAATATGTTCAGTAAATGGTCCTCCTACATATGGCTCTTTCGGCTTATATTGCTCATAATTCCATCCGATAGGTTCATATTCATAAGACCGGGACTTACCGGTAACTACATATGCGTTGTTTTTTAAAATATGAGAAGTCACCGACATTTGTTAGAAGTCGTCTACACTATATACGAAGGTACTATAATTAAATGACAAGCTAAATCTTACATTAAATGCTCTCTTCATTGTATCTACGGATAAGGTCTTGCTTGTCTTCTTCTTCATATTTGTCACTTCCATGAATTAAAATTTGTTGGACCCATATTTTTAATTGCAATGAAAATTATATTATTATCCGGTGTTTTTTTCCTAAAAATGTGAAGAAAATATAGGTTTTTCATATTTTAGATTTGGCTGAAAATAGTTCAGTCAAAAATTCTAAACTTTTTTTTTGTGATTTTCCTTCTGCAAAAAAACTATATTTGTAACGAAAATTCTGAAAAAAACACCGGAATATTCCGGTGTTTTTTTGGCGGAGCCGGAAGAAAATATAGGTTTTTCATATTTTAGATTTTTAGTTTACTTGCTCCGCAACACCTCTCCTTGCTACGCAATTATTGTTTTTAAGAATTATAAGCACTGACTGCGAACTCTTAAAACATGAAAATGTTACAGATATTTAAGAAATAAACACCAAATGAACCACAGACAATCAGGCAAAGAAAATGTCGAAATTATTGTCTTTTCTTCGAGAAACACCAGAACCCGAAAGATTTCAAACAGAGGTTGGTGATAGTCGTTATTCAACAAAAATAAATGGTATAGATTATGACATATATACTTCTAAAAAGGGTGTTATAACGAAAAAAAAGTGTTCTAATTATTACGACACGGTGATTAAATTAATAAAGAAAGAATTCCCTGATAGTCCATTTCACGTCTCACTAAGTACAAACGATTTATTGCAATTGGACGAACCATTTACAAATGAAAATTATATTATTATTATAACTAAGAGATACCAATGTCAGGTTTTGATAGAACGACTGGATAACACCCCAATCACATTACGTCAAATTTTAAATAAATTAATAAACACAACGGAATATAACGCATACACCGGTCACTTTTTAGAGTACTTTGAAAAAAATAACAATATACAATATACTGCATGTTTTGGTAATTAATAATACACAAAAGATACTAATAACTTTAAAAACGAAATTCGTAACACATTTTCGAGAAATATTTAGGTATACGGTATGATAAATGATATTTACATAAAATGACTGTTAGTAAAAAATGTACAAAATGTGGTGTAAATAAACCTTTGGAAGTTTTTGGGAAAAAATCGGCAGCTCCCGATGGACACAATCCTGTTTGTAAACCTTGTGTAAATGCAAAAGATAAAGCTCGGCGGTCCACCGATGCTTTTAAAGCAAAGAGAAATGCAAAAAATGCATTGCCTGCTGCTAAAGCTAAGAAAAAGAAGGCAGACGCTAAACGCAGGGCTGATCCTGGGTTTATTGAACGGGAGAAAACACGCACTTCTACAGCAGAGTTCAAAGCAAATAAAAATGCATATCAAAAAGAATACCAGGCCAGACCCGAAACAAAGGAATTGATTAATGCTCGTAACGCTTTGCCTGAAAATGTTTTAAAAAGAAAAGCATACAATGCCGATCCCATAAACAAGGAGAAAAAAGCAAAATACAATCATGGATACAAAGATACGAGAAATGAAAGACGCCGTGAAAGATATGCTACTGACATCAAGTATAGAACAATGAAAATTTTACGTGCAAGACTTTATGATGCATTAGCAAACATGAAGCAAGACCATACCCGTGACTTACTTGGTTGTACAATGGAACAAATGCTTGTACATCTCGAAAAACAGTTTAAACCTGGTATGACTTGGGATAACCAAGGCAAAGGAGACGACAAATGGGAAATTGATCACATCATCCCATTTGCTGCATTTGATTTATCCATTGTGGAAAATCAGTTTATCGTTTGTTGGTATCAAAACCTTCAGCCACTTTGGGGACACGAAAATGCAAGTAAAGGTGCAAAATATACCGAAGAGGGTAAGCAATCGCTTATCTGCAAATACAATGAACATAAAAAATAAAACAAACATAACTTTAAATTATATCGTTTCTAAATGCCAAAATTGTCAATCTGTAAAAAGTGTTTTGTCTTTTTCACTAAACAAAAAAACAGTATATAAGACCGTAATCTTAATCCATTATAATTTATAATAATGCTTTCTACTCAAGATTCAACACAATTAAGTTCTGCCGTTAACGGCCATTCTACTGACAACCACAACGCCCTCGCTCCATTTTTTGGAGATGTAGACCAGCGCTACGCCAAGATGCACGCCGAGGATAAATATGCTCACGAGACTTTTAACCTTCCGAAGGCGTACGAGGGAAAGAACAAGCACTTGGAGACTGTGCTGGACTACCTCATTACCGAGGAAGGTGCCTGGTACGTTACTGACGTCTTGCCATGGGTTCTTACCGATGATTTGTCTGTGAAATGGGAAATTTTTCGTTTCAACAAAACTCTTATGGATTTGGAACCTCATCAAGGTGTCCCCAGATACGTAACTGCTGAGCGTGAGTCTCGTTCTGACCGCTTGGTTAGACGTGGTTTGGCGTTTATTATTGAACACGGTTTCTACAAAACCGATCAAGGACGTCAGCACTACCTTATGAACCTTAGACAAATAGTAGACAGTGTAAATGAGACAAGTTATCACGGAGTTATCCACGCTCTCTTGACTTGCAAGAACCACTACAAAGAGTGGAACAGACAGCACGGTCCAGCCATCAGTCGTCCAGGCCAATTGTTGCGCGCTCAGCGTCGTCGTTGGGCTCTTGTCCAAAAACAAGAACGTGGTCTTTACTTGCTTGATGCCGAATTGAAGGACCAGATGAAGTATGAAGGTGTTACACCAGATATTTGGATCTTGCCATCCAAAATGTCCATCTACGTGACTATGGTCCCATCTGCCGAAGTTGAATACTACCGCAAAGGTTCTGGTGCAGCTGCCAATCTTGAAAAGGGTCCTGCCAATATGTTGTCATTCCGTGGCAGTAAAGTCTTTGAAACTCGTCCGTTTGATATTGATTTCATTGGCGAACCACGCGATTTGTTAGTCCGCGAACGTCAAATTGGTGAATATTACGTCTTCCCGACCGCGGCGGAAGTCGAAGGCGGCGAGGGTAAAGTTTCGCCTGAGAAAAGACGTAACATCTTTATTTATGATATGGACAGTGATGACTTTACGGAAATTTCATACGATGAAGCTAAAAAATTCGCAATGGAAGCTTACAATGTTGCAGGCAAAGCAGAAAAAGATGCAGGTGGAGAGGGTTTTGCGGCCAACGAAGCAACTGGTACTGTCATGTTGGTCCGCCCGTTTATGACCTACAACATGGCGTCTGCTATTTTGATGAAAGGTGGTCTTGAAACTGGTTTCACTGCCCATGGTCACCACGATTTCATGTTGACCGACGATGTCATTCACAAAGTGCACATTGGTCACTACACGTTTTACCACAAATCTGTCGTGAAACAGCCTAAAAACATTGTAATTGCTGAAGATATCTTTGCCCACTCTTATGTTAGTGGCGAAGGTACTAATCTGTTCAAGAATTTAAAAGATTTGTCGTCACAAGTGGGCGGTACTCATTTCCGTGCCGATCTTATTCCAATTTGGATCCCTGACGTAGATGAGGATGGAAGAAAGACCAAAATCAACAATCCTCTCGACCTGACGGGCTTTTACGGCCCTGGTATTCTCAACGATCAAAACAGCGATCTGCAAGACGACAAACCTCATTACCCTCATGCAGATGTGTTGGCCAAACATTACGGATTCGACATGTTCTCTGATTTTTCTCGAGACGATCGGTTTTTGGCGCCAATTCGTCATTTAAACACTGTCTGTTTCAGAGGCCACAGTCTTTCATACGATACTAAAACGGATGGACACACAAAAATTACGATTAACACTGGTCATTGGGGTCCAAATGTGTATCCAGGATGTCGCGCCGTCAGAAATGGTGAAAACACATTCCTCAAAGACATGGAATACGCCAAATACCGCGTTGGTCAAAGATTGGCATTGAAGTAGATACTGAACCAGTAAAATACCAGAAAATACAAATAAATAAATTCAAATAACTATCGTTTTTTTTTTTCGCACATTTTATATATAGTTTAAACAGGTAATAACCCTTTGCAAAAATCATCCTCTGGCAACTCTGGAACCATCGGCATAACGCGATCATGTGTATATCGTCCTTGCTCAGCCATTACCCGAGACGATTGAAATTGTTTTTCATCTATTTTGTGCCAAACTTGACCATGATTACACTTTAAACATTGTGAACGATAACCTTTATAACACTTGCAAGGACAACATTGAAATAAACATTGTTTCCTCATTTTTGTGATTAGTTTTCTATTGTTTGTCGAGCAAAAAAAAACATGTGGTTTTTTTTTTCGGGATTTTCGTTACAAATATAGGTTTTTGCATATTTGAAAGTTTTTGTCTGAGCTCTGCTCACGGCTAAATCTAAAAACAAAAAAACCTATGGCCAAATTGTTAAGAGGAGAATATATTCAAAATAAAAAATACAGTGGGAGATATATATAAAAAATCTTTTTATTATTATAATCTATTGACACTTGCCTCGCACGTTCTTTGTGAAGGGTCCGGAACAAATGATATCGGTTGCCACTTCCTGCAATCCCCAATATCGCAATCACTTTGATAATCATTGCTTTTCCAGTCATCGTAGGGCGTCCAGGCATTTGGATCCTGTATGTAGGGATTTCTATTGAACGTGAGCCCTGTACGATCTACAGGATCCCATTCACTATCGTCAGCACCGCATGTATCCTGCGTAAACCTCGAAGAGTCGGTCTCTCCGTTTTCGTCATAACACCAGCCAAACGAAGGACACAATTCTACACCACTGATGGACATGTCAGACCCTCTGTTGGTGCTCATACAAACCGAATCCAACGGATTCCATGTGGCTTCCACTCCCAGTTGATTGCTCCAGCACGTGCATTTACCCGTACCTTTTCTGCCCCAATTACAATGCCCACCTCTGGAGCACGCCAGATAACAATACCCACGATTACAAATAGGAACAGGATCTGCGGAAGAAACACCCAGATGAACACTTGACGCGGGTTGAAAGATATCTTCAAACAAATGCAACGGGAAGCGTCCACCGCCATCACTTTTTGCCATACCAGAGCACTGTCGGCATTCATCTCCCCAGTACATCGGCGAACATTCAGTGCATGTCATACTACTGCCCGCCGCATTTGTGTATTCGGGTTCGCCAGGATATCTTGGCTGGAACGGGCCAAGCATCCACGCCGTTTTTTCAGTTACTGTGCATAAACAATCGCCATTTCCTTCTACGCCCGCGTCGCATACCCCCTTGCGCGAGCATTGATTCTTCCCCGACCCACCAGGACATGTCAGGCAGTCTGGTCCCCAGAAACCATCGCTACAAATATCACATTTTGCGTCAAAGTCCCAATCACCGCATTCACAAAGATCCCCAGACCAAGCAATGATTTTACTTGGAAAAACGATTTTCGTAATCGGATCAATGTAGACCTGCTCACCGCATGTGCATCTCATTTTAAGGTACTCACCGCCCTTGCCTGCTTCATTGATCCGAGCATACGATGCTTGGCACGTACCTTTTCCACCCGAACAGATAGTATTTGGTTTTTCGGTAATCCAGTCATAACCTGGGCAGAAGTCACAGGCTGGGCTCATTTCATAATGTTGCAGTGTTGCATCGCCAGGGATAAGCTCACCAAAATATTCTGCCTTGCAATCACAATCACCTGAACCGTGATAGGATTCGTCGCAGCAAACTTTTGTTTGGCATCTACCAGCATAAGTTGCCCCAAAACAATCACCGTCATTTTCACAGACAAGTCCATCAAATTCAGAAAACCATTGTGCGTCAACAGGCATGTCAACTCCGCGGCAAACTCCGCGGCAATTTTCCGAAATTACACAATCGGAATGTTGTGAACAAAACTGTTGATTGGAATTCGTACATGTCCGTTCCCATTCGTATTTATCATCAATTTTAACAGCTGCCAAAAATTTGCTCGTATCGTCTTCACAAGTACCACGGTTATTGCACTGAATACTACTAATCTCTTCCAACAACTTATATTGTAACCGATTGTTGGGTTCGAGTGCCATCTGTACACGTGTAGTTGTTAATACGTCCGGATCTGTTGGATCATAACTTGCTGTCGTCCAGGTTGATCCAACCAATATTTGTACCTTCAATATTTCACCATATTTGTTATCTGATGTTTTTGCAAACTGACCCGGGAGAATCTCGTCATTGAAATTGAGAGTTTTAAGCGGCACATCGTTCCCGTAGGGGCATCGTGTGCAGTAATAACCAAAGTGATTAGGCAAACATTCGTCGCATAGGTGCCTGTCATCGTCGGCAATAGTGTTAGGAAATAAAACGCTACTGTCTGTCCAGGGTTTCCACCCTGTATCGCAAACCGAGCAATCTTCTCCTGCATAACCTTTTGCACAGGTTTCGCAGTTTTCACCCGTGTAACCAGTTCGACAAATGTTGCATGAGGGCAAGTCTCCATCTGGTTCAGGTTTGTAACGTTCATTGCATTGATTGCAGTTGACACCACCATACCTATCGTTACACACACATAAACCAGTACCAAATCTTCCCCAGTCGCACGTTCCCTGCTCGCCACAGGTACAAGGTGAGCAGTTTGCACCCCACTGCGACCTTGTACAGTCACACTCGGTTAATCTATATGGATATTGATATATCAGATATATACCCATGACCGAAAATAGAAACGCAGCTATTAAAACGGCACCAATTGTGATGATTTGAACGACAGACCATTTCTTTTTCTTTGTTGTTCTATATTGATAACAAATTGTTGAAATTATGTACATAACCCATGTTACAAAAATTATCGATGCAAATACTATTAAAAAAATCCCCATAAGCCAACCCATTGGTACATTCGGTGCGACATAGTTACTATTTGACATTTGTTGTACGCTGCTCACAAATAAAAAAAAACCACCAAATAAAGAAAATAAAGAAAGTGCCAAAAATATATTCCCGCCTTTCATAATTCTGTTTATGAACACAACATATTTATACATAATTATAACAACTTTATTATATGCATTGGTATTCTTTTCATTGTATTTAATGCTTGATATGTTTAAATAAAATGATGGCTTTTGGTCGTGTCTCTACCATGTCAAAATCATCTGTTGAATCACAAGTAGATATTCGTCATGTCACTATGTTTTTCGCAGTCCTTCTTACAATCGCTTGTTTTTTTGTGGCGTACATTGAGGGTGTTATGGATTCATTCTATACCAGCTTCGGACCTCCGTTTACAGTGGGATCTGTTATTATTGAAAGTTGGGACAGGTGGGTGCTCTATGTCTCTCTGTTGATATGCTATCAGGTATTTAACGTGCTAATGCAAGAATCGTTCGGGAGGCAATTTGAACGGGAACATTTGCAAGAAAAAAAATGGAATGGTGATGAAGTGTTAATGCTCTGTCTTTATAATTTGTATCGTTGGTGCGGCACTGTTCTGCACATTTTGGTGGCCGCAACCAGATTTGACATTTGGCTAATTCTTGCGTTTGTTGATACAATAACACGGGCAACGATTTGGTATAATCCCGAAAAAAATGGTAGAACTCCTCGAATTTTTTCGTTATGATTTGAGCGAAGTGGCCAATTGCCCCTTCTTGGTTTTGAATCCATTTTTTTCATGTCTGGTTTCAATATAAATACCGCATGTTTACCAGACATCGAAATGTCAGAAACAAAAGAAAATTTTAAAATTATAAACAATACTATTCTTCCCGATTTTAGATTTGCAAAACATGACAATAAAGAGTTTCATGTTTTTTCAGGAGAATTAACAAATCCTTCCAAATGTCAAGGTGATTGGATAGCTATCAATTCTGATAAAAAAATTTCAATTTTGACAGACAACAAAACAATGCAAAGATTGAAAAACAAAAAAATACATTGGAATATTAATGACGATGGAGTATTGTTTTCTGCCAAAATATATCTTTAAATAATTTACATAAAGTATTAAAAGTATTTTTATTGTATACACCTAACTCTCAATATTTTTGTCTCTGCTCACAGCTAAATCTAAAAACAAAAAAACCTATATTTTCTTCTTGGCGGAGCCAAAAAAACACCGGAATATTCCGGTGTTTTTTTCAGTATTTTCGTTACAAATATAGGTTTTTCCCAGAATCAAAATCGGAAAAAAAGTTTAGAATTTTTGTCAAACTTTTTCCAGCTAAATCTAAAATCTGAAAAACCTATATTTATATCACATATTTTGGAAATTGTTAGATTTTGTATATAATAACCAATGAAATGTGTAAAAGACCGTTACAGAATTCAGGGGCGAGTGTCAATAAACGTCAGAGAACTTCGTCACGGACCGTCACGGATATTGGAGATTTGGTTTTTTTATTCTTTACTGCAGCATCGTGTGCTGGACTTTGCCAGGGGTGTGACCTTTGCCATCCAGAAGAATGTGAACCAGAAAAAGCCAATGCAATTGAAAAAGGTGGCGTTCTCTACAAACAAGTTGGACATGGATTCGATCTAACCTTTGCCAGTTTAACCTGCCTGTTTATTCGGATGTATAAAAGTTTTAAATGCTATACAACTCCAACAGCGAGAGATAACCACCAAGAACGGTCGATCGTTGTACTTAGGGACGATGATGGCAAACAATTCTGTACACAATCCTTGAAATTAGGCAGTCTGGCTTGGGGTCAGTTAACCCAACTGGCAAAGCTCGGCACTGCAGGTATGCGCCTCCAAAATTTCAAACATGACTTTTCAGTAGACCATATTGACAACAACCCCTCGAACAATGATGTTTCAAACGGAATGATTATGACAAAAGCCGAACACAATGGAAAAACGACTCTGTCGGACGAACAAAGTGCCAAGCAGGCCATGAATCATTCAGCCCCCTGCACCATGACCTTTTTTGATTTGGAAGGCAAGCCCCTTAACGATTCCGCAGGCAATCCTGTTGTCATAAATTATCCCCATCGCAAACAAGCAATGATCGATTACAAGCTTGAACCAGTTGACATTACAAATTCTATTAAACAGAAAGATATGCCCAACAGAAATAGTTTGGTCAAGATCAACTACAATGGTCAGGATTGCTTGGCGCAATTCTCCTGGTACGACTTGCCCGATCTTGAAGGTGAAATTTGGAAACCCGTCACGGCAGCCGATCATCTAACTTTGGAATCACCGATGTCTGAATTAAAGGAATACTACGTCAGCAACATGGCAAGATTCAAAACTGTGACGAAATCCACTCAAAACGCAAAGATTACCAATTACCAAGGGAAGAAACGCCCTCGGGTTAAGTTGATGAAGAAGCATCTTTACTTTCATCGTATTGTGGCCTTGGTATTCCACAGAGAGCAAATGAATGAGTACATTGCCGAACAGAAAGCCAAGACAGGCATAGTTTGGACCTTTGCTACACTGGAGGTGGACCACATTGATTTTAAGCCAAAAAATCACTGTGCCAATAATTTTCAATTTCTGACACCTCAAGAGAATAAGGCAAGATCACACAACCGTCCTTGCATTATTTGGGAAATTGGCAAGGAAGATGCCCAAACCGAATACCGATCGCTTACAGCTGCAGCCAAGGAGATGGGATATAATAGTACGAAGTCGGTGCACGACATTCTTCACAATACACATAAAAAGTGGCGAGGTGAATACATTGTAAACTAAAAATTAATTTTCTTTTGCACCAAAATTTTCTTTCCAACCACGTTTGTATGATTCCAGAAACTGTATGGAATATATGAGATTTTTTTTTGAAAAGCATGAGGAGTTAAAAATATAACTATAAAAGCTAAAGAAATAATTATTAAAAATGAAAATACAAAATCAGAAATTGTCAGCATATTCTTTCTGTATAATTGTAAGTGCTGCTTTGATAGTTTTGCTTGCCCTATCTGTCGACTTTTTTGTATCAAAAATAAATACTATTCTCAGTCCATGTGTTAACGACGGTGTTTACATGCAAGATTCAGAAACCTGTAATTGCGATAACACCAAGGGGATTTGGTCAGGTGAAACGTGTAACGAATGCATGTGTGACAACAACGGTCTGTGTGTAATGGGTGGAAACGGCGCTTCCGATACCAGATTCGAATGCTTCTGTCCTTCACACACAAAATTTGTCGGTATCCTTTGCGATGATTGTTATACCCGTTCTCACGCGAGTGATCCCACACAATGCAAAGGTGTATGTCTCGACGACTACTACGGTGGTAAATGCAATAATTTATGCCTACCAAACGGCACGGCAAGCGACCCAGGAGAATGTGAAAGAATAAAAGCTGGTGGAGGTTCATGTTCCTTATGTAATTCCCACGGGAGTTGCGACAATTCTGGTCAATGTGTATGTGATTCTGGATATTTCAACGGAAGAGGAAGCGTATCTGACCAGTGTGGAATGACATGCGAGGGCGGCTGTCCAAGTGATCGCGGTGAATGTAAATCTGTCGGTAGTTCACTTCAATGTTTCTGTTTCGACGGTTTTTTTGGTAAAAACTGTGAACAAAGTTGCAAAAGCAACAACACTCTCCCCTGCTCGGGACACGGCACCTGTGAAATCCTTGCTTCGTCGGGATTACAGTGCATTTGTGATGCACATTATACGGGAGAGGATTGCATGATCAGATGTCCTGGCAGGGATGTCATCAGCGAACCTTGTTCTGGACATGGACTTTGTTCACAAGACACCGATACAACAGCTAAATGCACCTGCACAAATCCTTGGGGTAATTTCGAATGCGGTTGTGTCGACGAATTTATTTGTTCAGGACATGGTACTTGTAATTTAGATTACGACGGCCTTCCAGAGGACACATTATTTGCTACAGACCCACGATCGCCAAAAATATGCAACTGTATGGATGGTGTTATTGACGGTGAAGAACGTCATTATGGTGGTACTAATTGCGCCAGATGCAAAGACAATTGGTTCGGATCCCGATGTAATCTCTATTGTGACCCTCACGGCCAAAACGACGATTTAGGCGTCAGTATTGGATGTAACGGTCATGGTGCTTGTTTTTTAAATACCGTGGACGTCATCGAAACGGTTGAATGCGAATGTTTGGCCAATTACGACGTAGTTAATTTGGCAGGAATTGGACAATGTTCGCAATGCGAGGCCAACTATTTCCCCAAAGTAGGAGTTGCAAACACAACTGCTGAATTCTGTTCAACAGTTTGTTCGCGAGATAACGAATGTTCTTTCAAAGGTGACTGTAATTACGATTATGACGGTTCCAATAACATCTGTACCTGTGATTTAAACGGTGTCAATCAAACTTTCGACACGTTGGATCCAACTGTTGGGTGTTCAGCATGTCTCCCTAATTGGTATCCTAAAGATTTGGACGAGATTTCAACTCGCTGTACATCTTACTGTGCAGCTGATGGTTTTATTGGCTCAGCTGCCAGTGCAAATACTATAGTTTTTGACGGTATAGATCTAACATTGCGCGGCGAAACAGAAGCCTACAAAGTATGTACGGCAAACAGTGAAGGATTCGAAACAAATGGTCGCTGTCACGTCTGCTCAGATGCAGGAAGATGCTCGGCAGAAGGTACTTGTTCTTGCGGTGACGGTACAACGGGTGATTTCTGCCAGATTGATTGTGGTGTTGGTGGTCGTGCAGCTTGTTCTGGACACGGGCGTTGTATTCGTGATTCTTTAGAAATGTGGTTTAACCCATTTACTAATAATTTCCGTTGTGAATGTCTTCCTTACGATACGTATACTGCGGAGACCCGCACTCGTCTCATTTCACAAGGTTTTGTAGTCCCGCCCGCACCTGCAGCCAAATATCACGGCAAACACTGTAATTTCCACTGTCCAACATACAATAGTGCAGTTTGTGCCGATCGTGGTGAATGCGACGTCGAAATCGCATTGAATACGGATGGTGTTGTCGTTAGTTGTACTGACGATTCACAGTGTCTTAGCGTGCCTGGACAAAACCGAAACGGTACTGAGGATGCCTTTTGTGCAGTGCTGGCGACGCCTTGGGATAGCCTTGTGCCACAGTTTTTTGCTGCGTCCTCTGGGAGTCCTGGTTATACACAATGCACTTCCGTAGATGGCGGCAGTTGCATTGACATGATTTATAGTGTTGATTGGGGTGATTTTTGCGTGCAAGTTTTAAATGGATGGTATCCAAATGAATTAAATACAGCTAATTGTGGATTTAATGTCGATTATCGTGACGCGGCAGAAATATATTTTATTGAGGAAGATATTGATGGTAAAACTTGGTGTGACCGTGCTATGGAAGCGCTGACCCCTCAAGCAACTACTTCCTGTTCACTTACATCTTATCCAGATCAAGATGAATTTGAAGCCAGTGTCAGTTTGTGTTATAGTCAAACATTATCTTCAAAATGTTTGCAAACGCCGCAATGCATTTACGATCAAACACTGGTTTACATGCAAATTACCGACGAATTTTGTGCAGAGGGAAGTGACTGTACTGGTCCATGCGAATTAGATTCGAATGGTGTCTGTAGTACAAAGACGTATTGTAGAGCAAAAACGTGTCCCGATGCTATACAAGAGACCTCGTTGGAATCTCTCTGTTTTGATAGTGACGAATCATGTAAAAACGTACCGAATATTGAGGCAGAATGTTCAAAAGGAATGAATAATATCCGCGACCAGATGGTGACCAGTAGTTTGGATGGTATGGATGCCTCTGTTGATTTGTTTTTTAGCTGTTGGATGCACTCAAATAAAGACAACCCTTGGTTAGTTGAAGACAGTGTGCCTGGCGATATCAAATTAACTGGGTCATTGACTGTTATGGGGCGATCAGTATTGGTTAAAGAATACCTTAGTGGGTTTTTGTCTGATCGTATTTCAGAACCAAATGATTGTCCTTGGATTACGTTTGATTCAAAAACATCTACTTTTTGTGAAAAACATTTGTCAAGTGTTGTTTCTGATTCTTCATGGTACCAATCGGAAACAGCTGGTTGGTATAACCCGTGGCGATTGAAGTGCGGCGATTATATTTCTTTGTGGGCAACTGAAACCGAGGCCAATTCCATGCAGACCGATGTGTATCGTGCAACAGGTATTGATTGTTCTGTACTCGAAGCAGGGTCAAATCCAGAAGAAATGGTCCCATGGACTTTGGAGTGTTTACTGGATGACGAAGAGAACGTGTTTACGCCATATGTTTCCATGGAGTCTATTTTGCCATCACCGTACGCCAATAATGGGTGTACGTTAAAAGAACATCCGACAGATAGAAAATGGGGGACAAAGCAATGGACACATCATGAAATTGAACAACATTTCCAAGAAACTTGCATTCGGGCTTCGACGTCCCCCGCTATACCAGCAGTTCCAGATGTGCCAGATTTTTGTGATATTGACAATCCGTGTGGGTCATTAGACGAATGTACGCCTTGTTCAACTCCGAATTGTAATTATGTCGAGTGTAAAAATTTCAACGCTCGTCCAGTTTGTGATTCAAACGCTCAGGGCGGTGTTTACTGCGGCGGAGCTACCACATGTAGCTCTGTGGACACGCCTGACTTCGTTTACACTTGTTCGTATAGTGCAAACGAAGTCAGTGATTATAAAACAATTCGTGAACCAATCCTTGAAATGCATGCAAAGTACCGTGAAATTAATTGGCTGGAGTATTGTGCAGATACTGTCAGTACAGATATGGACATCAAACAAGCCTCTGCTCTTTCTTCTGAGTGGGGTGCGTCAACAATACAAATTGGTACAGAAAACTATCAGGTGTCGGAAGCTCACTGGGTCAATGGCTCTGTGGTATTGTTTGAAAGAGCCACGCTCGAATGCACTGTCTTCCCGTGTGGTGTTTCCTTTACAGTGTTTAACAGTTCTGATAACGCATTACTCGTTGTCAAATGTCCGTCGAGCACGTCAGTATACCCAGTGCTCAATGAAACAGATGTTGTTGTTACAGAAAATTGCCTTTTTGAAATGTTTGGTACCGTGTTGATTACAGAGGTCACTGTGAATCTTGTCGAGACCCTTTTGGACAACGTTCTTGTGGAATTAGAACAGTGGGACGTGAACCCGCCCGCCCTGCGGGCTTATCTCTCTTTTGGTGAGCATCCACAAACGAAACTTTTTGATCAAGAACAGATGGTGACTTTTCAAAAAACTCCAGCTTACATCGATGCCAATTCTGGTGCCGACGATACCATGGGAATGCAGCATTTCTTTGATCCAGTACAAGATAATATTCGTGTATCGGGATGGATATGGTTAACTGGTATTGGTTCGGCAACGATTCGATTATTATCGGTGGAAGAGAAAACAGTGGTTGAGATGACGATAAGTGACACTGAGTTAAGTATGGAAGGCGAATTGGAAGAAATTGAATCAACGGGGGGATGGATTCAGTGGTATATCGAAGCGAGATATGTCAACGAAACACAAACAACAAGTTTTGGGAGTACGGAACATTTGCAAGTGTGGCAAGCAACAGCTTTTGCAGGTGGTCAATCAATAACAACTCATGTCGAACACACCAGTCTTTCTCGCACAATCTCACATTTAGGTCGTATGGCACATTCTTTTCACAATGTTCCGTCACTGACCGAGGGAGAATGCCACTCGACGTGTGACGGTCACGACAATTGTTTACAATATTCACACACAAAAGCGGACAATCACTGCTATTTATATTCCAAGCGTTGCCACGAGGACGATTCGTGTGTCCACGGCACACATACGCTGAAATCTTTGCACGGTCACCACATTCAATCATTCGTTATGGACACTGATAGCGTCACGCCAGTCACATTCGCACATGTGAAACAAAACAGTATTGTTATTAAACCAGATCCTGCCGATTTTACCTTTGAAAATTCCACATACAAACCTGACGTGACAACAGTTTGCAACGATTTGGCGGCAACATTTCATATGTTGCCTGGATACGAAACGCATGTCTGTCACGATCGTGACTGTACCCCGTTATACAATGGAAAGGACATGGGAATGTGCGGACAATTTCTCAAATATAAAACTCCCGCCTCGCTTGAGTGTGGCAAGTCATTAAACTGGACTTCTTATTGTTATTACCACAAATCTTTTGACAAATTACCATTGAGTGATTATTATCCGGTACTCGATGCATCGTCTGTCGATGATTTTGATACACTCTGTAGTTCGTCCAATACATTTCGAACCGATGTTAGTGGTACTTGTGCTGACGTAACACAGGGATGGTTTAAACAATGCCTCGACCGTATGGGTGTTTACAAAGATTTTTGCGACCAGGACTGTTTAAATTACGTTGAAACACAATTATCTTCATCAGTTGCAGATCCGAGTATTTGCGACAAAAGAAAGGAATTTTTAAAATTAAATATAACAGGTGATCCACAAAAGGATAAAGAATGTTCGGAAAATGTGGAAAGACTTGTCATTACAAATTTTTGTTCTTTGCAAAATGCTTATCACGAGGAAGATCGCATCAAGATACCACAATTGTACTCGGCCTGTTCAAATAATTGTAGAGAAATGTTGGGCGACGAATTTAATCGATCACAGTGGAGAACATGGTGTGGAGAATTGGCTTCAGGTACGATTGAAGGCGTCTGCTCAAGAACTTCGTGCGATTGCAACGTTGAAGATAACATAGGTGTCGCTGGCACTTTTTGCGAGCTAACTTGTCCAAGTGGCGCAGAAAATGGCATTGAGGTTGCATGTAGCGGCAAGAATGGGCGTTGTTTTGCAGAAGATTTTTCATTAATAAGCGCCGACTATACCGCCCAAGAAACGGCTTTGGAATTTCGCAATGACATTGTTGTTGAAAAAATTTCGATACCGTTCGATTACAAACCTGTGTGGTTGACAGGTCCGAGTCCTTCAGCTACTGGAGTGTGCCAATGCGCCATCGGTTCGGGTGCAAATTGTGCGGTACCGTGTGGAAACTGCAATAATGGAACCTATGGTGAGGCCATGTCCTCACAATATGGTCTTTGTGATTCATACTATGGTTTGTGCAGAACGTTACCACCTTTTATGCGTTATAACGTCAAAAAAGTGTTAGAAACCGGCGCAACGCCACAATATAACAGTACAATGTTTGACGGTATGGAGTGGCTGGACCCCACTGTTTTTTTGTATGCTGATGATATTGTTATGTTGGAAGAAGCTGTTTTAGATTCTTATGATTTAACTGGGGCGAGTCACCAGATGGCTTCGCCCATCCTACCACTGAGTTTTGGGCAACAACAGTCAGTTGTGAACGTGTTAAAAATTTTTCCAACCATTTGCACAGAAAACGGTTACTATATGGAACCAAAGGAAAACTCAGATATTCCGTATGATTATAAACCGTGGATAAATGGCGTTGATTACATGAACAATGATCAACAAATTACAAACAACGGTGTCAGAATGTCTCCTAATTCGTATTCGCTATTAAAAGTGTCAGACATTCCAGCTTGGGGAGCCTGTACACCTGTACAAATGTCCGAAGATTTGCAATTGTGTTTCAGTCAGGGGCAAATGTTTGCAACGTGGGATGGTACGCCACTTCTCGTTTTGGCGAGGGGCGAATTGCCGCCCAGAGAAGGGATGACCTTTGCCAAAGCCAGTGTAAATACCGTTTATGCTTTCGGCGGGACGAATAATTATGATTTTGTATCAGCAGCTCTGTCTCAAACATTGTACAAAATCTCAGTAGCACAACAGGACTGGGTTAATGTCGACCAAACCACAGAGGTGGAGACAGACACAAAAATCATTATTGTTGAATGGATTCCAATTTCAACATCGGGCAGCAAGCCGATGAAACAAAGAGATGCACCCATATGGTTCTTTTATAACGAGTTGTTTGTACTATCACATGAAGGCGATGATGCCAATGGTCAGCCCGAATACACCATGTTTTCTCTTCCATTTACGTTGGACGGTACAAGGCCTCGATGGATCAAATATGAGAAAGCACCATACTCGGGTACATTGGTCAATATGATTGCTTCGCCAAATGACGATACCAATCGGCTGTACACTTATATCGGTTCTGATGTAGTTGCTTTTACCAAAGAAGATGGTTTTTACGAGACGGCCGTGTACCCAGCCATCCCCAATTCAATTTTGGCACGCGTGCCTGGTCAATCCGCTTCAACTCTGACGTGTGCACTTCAAGTGTTCAATAATACTAACGAGTTTGGAAACAATACCAACCAATGGCAATTCAAAATTAGCGGGCAGGTTTTGACAGAATATACAAGAGAACCAGACAGTGTCTTTCTATATTTGGAAGAATGGCTCAATATCGACGTGACGGCGACCGACCCATATCAAAGATTTTTTAATACTATTCAATGGCGTACACAACCTAAACTGAGATTTGAAGATTTTCCAGGGTATTTGGACGATGCGATGAACAAACTGGAGACATTATACATGCAGCAGGCCAGGTGGAACCAAGCAGATATGTTGTACAAAAAATCAATATTGTACACAAATCACGACAGAAATGACGTGCAAATGATTGAACCAGGAATTGCGAGTAATCCGACAGATGAATTTCTTAGCATTATAAGAACGAATGATGGGAATCTTTTTTCAACGGAGATGGCCACTGCTATGGCAGAAGAGGGTGAAACTGTATTGATTGTTCAAACAGAGGGCGAAGATTACAGCAGAGATATGATTGTCTCAGGACACATGCGGGAATTTGTGTTAGCAGGCACGACATATCCACATACAGAAGAATTGCAATTCCAAACAGGTATAATCGAGGTGACGGTTCAATTATGGAACGAAGAAATGATTGAAATTCAATTGCGTTTGCAGGATTCAGATCAAATTGAAATTACTTGGTTGGAAAAATCCAAAGTGTTGTCGTTTTATTTGGTCGTACACTTGGAAGAATGGATGTACAATACAAATAACGATTTTAGCGTAGAAGACGTTGCTCCCGGGAAAACAGGATGGGAAGCATTGTTTAATTTGTTTGTTTCGAGACACCCAGAACCGACGTACCACATGAAAAGGCAAACATATGACTTTTACAAATACTATGGTAGCCACTGCACAGATTCTGCCGATGAAGCATGCCCCGGGATGCTGGCATACACTAAAATGCCATGTTCGGGTAGAGGGAGATGTTCTGCACTATGCGCGTGCCAGTGCGAAGCTGCCCCGTCAATACTTATGGCGAATGAAGACACGACCAATTATCCAGAAGATTGGCAACAGTCGCCGTTTCGTGGAGATGGGTGCGAATTAACCTGCCCTGGTTACGACGGTGAAAATTTGAATACCATCTGTTCGGGACATCCTGAAGCCTGCATGCGTGACGGTACTTGTGCATGTAATCCAGGCCGTGTGGGTGACGCCTGCCAATTTAAATGTCCATTTACTTTGGAAGAAGGGAAAGAAATACCCTGTTCAAATAATGGCGGATGCGGCACAAAAGCAATTACCATGAACTCGACTATTTTCACGAGAGATATTTATAATAATAGACTGGCAGCCATGCATGTGTCCACATATACGGCCGCTTTAAAATCTTACTACGGTAATTGCGACAATTACATTGAAACGACTGGAGCTTTTGTGGGGGCTTCTGAATTTTTGGATGATGGCGGATTACAAATTGGATTTCCTGGGTATGATTACGCCAAAGCATACTGCGAACAAATAAATAGTGATTACGCACCTGATTTGGCCGTATACGAGACACATTTGAGCGACGCTGGCAAATGTATTGGATTACGGAAATCGGGGAGTCGGTACATACCGATTCAATTAGACCCGACGCCTGCAACTCAACCGTTTAACATGGAAGCAGTGAAATTGATGTTCAAGTGTAAATTTAGTGACTGTGTGCTTGCGAGGCATGAAGATGATAAAAGGGTTTTGAGAAATGTCGATACATTTACTGAAGCGCCGTTATTTGAATTTCACGGTCAATATCATCATGGTGCTTCTGGTGGTTCCATTCAATATTTGTTAAACGGTAATAAAATCCATCTAAACATGATATGGGATACAGAAAGATTAAAAGTGACACTACGACAAGATGAATCCAGCACAGAACATACTATTATTGACAGTGCTGGTGAATATCGAATGTTTGTAATTTATGTTTCAAGTGTCACAGCAGTGAAGACAGTGCTTTACAAAGCAAATCAATATGAAAATGGAAATGATAATATATTTATCATTCCGAAATATGGCGTGAATTATCAACGGATGATTGATCCTACCACAGGATACACGTTCAACCCGTTATCTGTAGACACTGGAGCAGACGAGCCTCTTATGGATATGGTTAGTTCACAAACGGCATGCGACGCTGAAGAAGATTGTGTCGGTATTATCAGATGGACGAATCGGAATAGAAAGACGTGGTTTTCACTACAATCTTTCAAAAGTGCCGTTGGAGCTGCCACGATGTACCCTCTTGATGAAGAAACTGCAGAATATGTGCAATTTAGAAAAATGTCTCTTGTCTATCAAGGAAAGGATGGCGCTGATACTTCAGCGGACTGTGAAGTTGTGGCATCGAGACAGGCAACGTACCCAATGATTCAATATAATTATGATTATAACATCCCAGTTAAAAATATAGATTTCAGTTCGGTGACTGATACGGAAACGGGCGGTATAATCATCGGAGCGGGGGTTTGGAGCCGTTGCTGGACAAAGCTCTCAGCAACATCCAAGCTGGCTTGTAAACAACTGTGTGAAAGCAGAGGGGAGGCTGGCTTTGCATGGAGTGAAAGCAACGCACAACCTACGTGTCTTTGTTACGGGTTTGATTCCAAAGCGGTAGCCTTGAACAAGTATAGTTCGGACGACGCAAAAAGCATACATAATCCGTGCGATGCTTTTTATGGTCGTGTGAATGATCCAGTGACAACATGGCTTGACTTGGCGGATCCACAATAGAAAAATTAAAATTAACAACAAAACAATGTAATAATATAATATTTTTTTTTTCGGGCCTTGGCCCTCGGCTAAAATGAATGTATTCGTACATTTCAGCAACTACAACCCTCTGATTTTTTTAAAGGTGGATTCACTACCAACGACGGCAATGACGGGCTCAACCAATCACTTTGATGGACTTCAATTGCATTCCCGATCTTAAAAAATAATTTG
>Ga0206682_10001114_pt1 | contig 26916 bp, 15 predicted proteins | sample M240m12015metaG_FD_155444 | JGI IMG/M metagenome (GOLD analysis project Ga0206682, IMG submission 155444) | Ammonia-oxidizing marine archaeal communities from Monterey Bay, California, United States - M2 40m 12015 | ecosystem: Environmental > Aquatic > Marine > Intertidal zone | place: USA...
GCGGACTCGGCGGCGGTGGACTCGGCGGCGGACTCGGCGGCGGAGGACTCGGCGGAGGGCTCGGCGGCGGAGGACTCGGCGGAGGGCTCGGCGGCGGAGGACACGGCGCGATTTGGCAGTTTTGCGACTGCGACGCATCGCGCGCGAACGGACACGTTTTACACCCGTTGTAAGTTGGCACGCCGTCGTCTGCGTAACCGCAATCAAAACCCCATTTCGATTGCGTACCAGAGGGGATAGCGTACTTTCGCGTCTGCGTGCCCCATCCGCACGACGCGGTACACGTCGTCCACGCGCCCCACGATCCGGGACACTCTCTTTGAGTCTTAACCCCGAAACAATCGGCGTCGTCGTTTAAACCTCTGCTGTTACCCGCGTGAGTGGCGCCGTTGATGTCATCTTTGTAACGCATCATACTCTGATCGTGTTTGAAGTAATGTGCGGTCCCAGGTCCCATGCCGAACTGAGGCTTGTTGTTTCTCCAATCGAGATGCGTCGTGATGATGACTTCGTACCCATCTTCCACTGAAATCGAACTTGCTTCGTTTCTTTTTCCTTTACTTAGGCAAACCCACTCATCCATTCCCGGTTTCCAATATGCATTCCAGCCTTTGCTGTCGCCCCAACCTTTCTGTCGCATTCGCACCGCGTACTCCGCCTCTGCCCGCGCCGCGCAATTCGCCAGCCACGCCGCGACGAAGAACGACGGCCACGACCGCGAACTCCGCCTCTGCCCTCTCCGACGCTGCGCGGCGCGACGTTTTCGCATCGCGCCGTCGCGATCGGCGCCGTTCGTGCGGTCCGCGTCGCGCGTCGTCGCGAATCGTCGATGCGCGCGCGTCACTCCGGCGCCCCTCTCGGCGCGCATCGCGGGTGTTGCGCGCGCGTCCGTCGCGACCGCGCGTTCGAGCGCGTCCGACGACGCCGACGCGTTCGTCCGCGCGTTTTCTTCGCGCGCTCGCCGCCGCGCTCCGCCGTCGTGGCCCGCGCGGCGGCGTGTCGCGTTCGCCGTTCGGGTCGGTCGGTCGGTGTCGGTTGAAAAATCCCCGCGATCGCCGCGCGCCCCGGTCGGCGTCCGTCGCCGTCGTCGGCGTCGTCGGCGTGCGTCGTCATCGCGAGACGCGCGGCGGCCTCGCGATGGACGACGCGAGCGTCGAGCGCGCGGGGACGACGACGACGACGACGACGACGACGACGACGACGGCGACGACGACGACGACGACGCGCGCCCCGGTCGGTCTGCGCGGCAGCCTCAACATGGGGAACACGTGCTTCCTCTCGAGCATATTGCAGACGCTCGTCTCGACGGCACCGGTGGTGGAATATTTCTTGCGCGAAAACCACGCGCGGCGCGCGGGGGGATGCGAGATAGACGATTGCGTGGCGTGCGCGTTCGACGAGTACGTGAGCAAGGCGTACGACGACGCGCGGGTGGCGACGTCGAGCGCGCCTTCGACGGCTTCGACGGCGCTCGTGGCGGGCGAGTTGTTGTACGCGTGGTGGGTGAACGAACCATCGATGGCGAAGGAGCAGCAACAGGACGCGCACGAATTTTTTCTCAGCTTTTTATCCGTGGCGCACGCGAACGTGTTGGGGAGGTCGATACGACCACGCAAGAAACGCGCCGTGGGTCTCGCGGCGCTGCTTTCGCTGGAAGCCGCGTTCGGCGACGACGATGAGGACGAATACGAGCGATCGCAGAACGAAGCCGCGAAGGAGGACGCGGCGACGTGTGAATGCGTCTTTCACACCGCATTCGCGGGCGTATTGCGATCAGATATCGCGTGTGCGTCGTGCGGCGCTTCGACGACGACGCGCGAGGCGACGACGGGCGTTTCGCTCGACGTGCCTCCGGCGACGAAATCGTCGCGAGTGAGCCTGATGGAGTGCTTGAGCAATTTCACCGCCGTGGAGACGATCGAAAACACGTCGCGTCGAGTGTGCTCGGCGTGCGCGGTCGTCAGCGAATCGCACGGCAAGCAGACCCGCTTTGAACGCGTTCCGAAAATCTTAAATTTTCACTTCAAGCGCTTCGAGGGCGACTTCAAGTCGATGCGCAAGAACGACATTCACGTCGACTTCCCGTTCGACCTGGACATGTCGCCTTATCACGCGCATGATTGCAAGGAAACCAACCACGACGCCGCGTACGAGTTGTACAGCGTCGTCCAACACAGCGGAGTCCTCGAAGGTGGACATTACGTGGCGTACGTGAGGCGAGACGGTGCCTGGTTCCTGTGTGACGACGCTGTCGTGCGCGAGGCCGATGAGAACGAGGTGAAATCATCGCAGGCGTTCATGTTGTTCTATAAGTTGCGAGCGTAGGCGCGTAGAAATGTAAAAACAAAGCGCAGGCGCGTAAAAGAGATGAAAAGTTTTCATCGAACACAGAGCGGAGAAGCTGTCCCATCCGTCAGCCTCGCGCGCGTCACATCTCGGACGACGTCGCGGTCGCGTCGAGGCATGACGCGACCTCGCGCGGCGTCGCGAAGCGCGCGACGATCGTACGCGGAAAGCGAGCAAGCGTCGAGCGAGGACGACGAACACCGCGCCGACGACGCCGAGGTTGACGCCGAGGAGAAGTTTGAATCCGAGGAGGAAGAAGAGCCGCTCAAACGTCGACGACGCGCGACGACGACGACGACGACGACGTACGGGACGACGATGGTGCGGCGCGAGAAGCGTCGATCGAGTCGTCAGGAGAACAAGCCTCGGAAAAGATACGTGGACGACGACGACGACGATGAGTTTGTCGCCGAGCAAGACGACGACGACGACGACGAGTTCGAGGAGGAGGACGAGGAGGATTTCATCGAGGACGAGAGCGACGACGAACCGGTGCGAAGGAGTACGCGCGCAAGAGAGCGTGTGAATAGACTCTCGCCGACATTCAAGCAGAGAAACGATGACGACGAGGAGGAAGAGCTCGAAGACGGCGAAGAAGAGACGGACGACGACGACATCGGCGACGTCGCGAACAAAACGTACCCGAAACGCACGCGTGGTCCGCCGCCGGAACGGTTCGCGCCTCAACGACCCGAAAGTGGTAAAGATCGCTCGAATTCCGGGCGTCCAGGATTGTTCGAACGTCGCGGTACGACGTGGAAGGATGACAGAGACAAAACGTCGTCGCGCGAGCGCTCGAGACGACAGACGTCGGGGAGGTGGATCGATGATTCTGAAGATTCGGACGACGGCGAATTTAATCTCGGTGCTGGCGCCATGGATGCGTTTAAGGCACCGCCCGCGTATCCTCTCGCGGGCGCCGGTCCATCCAGTGCCGCGCCGGGTCCAAACGTCGACGCCGAAATTACACCAGTCACCGTCGACCCCACTTTGTCCTTCTCCTCGGTCGGTGGACTGGACAAGTACGTCGACGCGCTGAAAGAGATGGTATTCTTACCGCTCTTATACCCAGAAGTCTTCGCACGCTTTAAAATGAGTCCGCCGCGGGGTGTGCTCTTATACGGCGCGCCGGGCACGGGGAAGACGCTCATCGCGCGAGCGCTCGCCGCGTCTTGCAGTCGCGCAGGCTCTGAAGTCGCGTTCTTTATGCGCAAGGGAGCTGACGTCTTGTCAAAATGGGTCGGCGAATCCGAGAGGCAGCTGCGTCTTCTGTTCGAAGAGGCACAAAAGCGGCAGCCGGCAATAATTTTTTTCGACGAACTCGACGGCTTGGCGCCCGTGCGATCGAGCAAGACTGATCAAATTCACAACTCTTTGGTGGCGACCTTACTCGCGCTCATGGATGGCTTAGATAATCGAGGTCGTGTTGTCGTTCTTGGCGCGACGAATAGAGTGGATTCCATCGACGGTGCGTTACGTCGTCCCGGGAGATTTGATCGCGAGCTGGCGTTTCCGCTTCCCGGCGTGAAGGCGCGCGGTGAAATTTTACGTATTCACACCAAGGCGTGGGAGCAGCGTCCGTCGGAAGCGCTCATCGACGACCTTGCGGCGAAGTGCGTTGGGTACTGCGGCGCCGATTTGAAAGCCTTGTGCACCGAAGCCGCGGTTCACGCCCTTCGCAGAAGATATCCGCAAATTTACGAATCCGACGAGCGGTTGAGCATCGACCCGAAGCAAGTGATTCCGAGTCGAGCAGATTTCAGGGCAGCGCTCGCGGCAATAGTTCCCGCGTCGCATCGTGCCGCACGCACGCACGCGAGGCCGCTTACACCTTTACAAAAGCCGCTTCTCGAGGGCGTACTGGAGGCGTGCTTGGAGAGCATTCGCAAGACGTTTCCGCCGGCGACGTTCATCACTCTCGATGGCGACGGAGAAGCTGTGGGCGTGAATTCCGGGGCCCGTCAAATCACGGATGCTGTCGCCGAGGAAGAAGACGAGGATATACTCGCGCAAGCGGCGGTGAGCGATGAGGCCGCTGGTGCGCTGCCGAGCGAATCAGCGGCGACCGCGGCGCTCGAATTTATGAGACGTCCACCTTGTCAGCGCACGGCGCTTTGCATTCACGGCGCAGAAACTAGCGGTTACAATCAGCTCACATCGGCGCTTTTACACGCGCTAGAGCAGTTTCCCGTCCACGCGATCGGCATGCCATCACTTCTCGGCGACTCTGGACGCTCGCCCGAGGAAGCTCTCGTGACTGCCATCACGGAGGCTCGCCGCGCGGCGCCGTCAATTTTGTATCTCCCAGAAATTCGACTTTGGTGGGAGAGTTCTACGCCGACGCTGCGCGCGGCGTTGACGACGCTTCTTCGCGACATCCCAGCGGATCTCCCGGTGATGTTGATCACCACGGCGGACGTCGCCACCGTCGATGAACTCGAGGAGAGTCTTCGCGCGTCGTTCGCGTCCGTTCGCTGGAACCCCATCGCGATGCCAACGACGTACGACGATGAATCGTTGACGAAATTCTACCGCCCGCTTTGTGATGCGGCTTTCAATATTGCACAGAGACGAGACGTCGCGGCTTCCCGCGGCGAGCTCATCGACGGCCGAGCACCGGCTTCCGCGCTCAAACGAGAAGTTCTCACTCGAGCCCCTCGCCCGACTGAAGGCAGCGGTCGAGAGGCCGTCAAACGCGGATCGCAAAAACTTTCTCAAGCCGCCATCGCGGCGGAGAATCACCTGCTCCGTCAGCAGCGCATGTTCTTGCGCGACGTCGTGACGAAGCTCTTGTACAAAAAGGCGTGGAACGTGCTCGCGGCGCCGATTAACGACGACGAGTTGCCCGGGTATTCGCAACGCGTCACCGATCCCATGGATCTCTCTACACTTCTTTGGAAAGTAGATAGTGAGAAGTACACGACGATTGACGCCTTCCTCAAGGATGCCAATCTCATCACGAAGAGCGCTCACGAGTATTGGGGCGAACGCCCCGAGTCAAACGACGGGAGGCAAATGTTGAGCAAGGCCCACGCTTTAGAGGACACCATAGCGCAAATGGTATCAGCGCTCGATCCTCAGCTCGTAACGAGGTGCAACGAGATCGATCAGGCGCGAAAGGAGCGCGAGGGCAAGACGTCTGCGCACGCTTCGCCGGCAGAGGCGGCGGCTGATTCCGGCAGCGACAGAGACAGACCCACGAGAAAACGAGACGAAGCCGCCAAGGGTGCGCCGGTTTGGCAAAATCCCGATTTCGTCAAGGACCCTGAAGCGCTGGCAAGACAACTGAAGAGAAAGGCTCGAGAAGAGGAGGAGCGCAAGAACGGCGCGGTAGACGAGAAAGCCGCCGACGATCCGACGCCGATGGAACAAGACGCCGAAGAGGACGTCGTCGCGGCGCAACCTCCGACGCCAGTCTCGAAACCCGGCCCGCCGGCGAAGGAAGACGCGGAAGTGGAGAAGATCAAAACTTCCGCCGTGGCCACGTTCGTTAAAGCGGCAAGGAAGAACGGTTACGACTTCACGCGGCTTGAATCGTCGGCGAGCGACATCGCTCGAGTCGCAAACGACGCAGCGAGCAAAGTGTCGGAACGGGGTTTGCGCGTGGACGCGCTGAAGGAGGCGTTCGCGAAGCTTTACGGTGAGGCGTAAATTCTTTTTTAATTTCATCTTGGTACACGCTAAGCTACTGTTGATATCGTCGCGTAAATTTCGTCCCTAAACCGTCGGGTAATAATTCTCGTCGCGGCGCGGTGGCGGGGACGGACGCGTCGGAGGCACCGTGTACACGTACGTCGGAGGCGGCTGTTGCGCGACAACTTGCGGACCGGATCGCACACCGGCTTGCATCATCGGCGGTTGCGGCGCGGTCGTCACGCCACCCGCCATCCGTCCCGTCGGGGCGATGCTTCCGCCGTTGTCGCGGTATCTGATTTGCACTTGCTGTTGCGTGAGCATGCACGCGCACACGCTGGCGTACGTGAGATCCGCCAGGCAATCCACGGCGTCGGCCAATCGTTCGATATCTGGGTTTTGCGACACCATCGCGACGCAACGCAAGCAAAACGCAATTTGTTGGGTGAGCAACATGAAGCCGATCAGACAGTTGTCGCACTGAGTGTTCATCACGCGTTGTTCGTCTTGAATCATGAAACGCGTCGTCGCCATGGCGCTCGGGAAGCAGCACACCACCTCGCAGCACAGACACAGCTCCGGGTTCGATTGTTCGCCGCACCTCCCCGAGATACACGTGCCTCCGTTGCAGCACGTGTACTGAGACGGCCACGCCGGCCCCATTTGAAGTTTTCTCTGCCCGTACGCCGCGCACTGTCCGCAAAAGAACGCGTAACAGCAGAACCCAGGATCAGCGCACGGTGCGTTCATCAACCCGATCTGCCATTCATTGTTATACTGCTTACGCGCCGCCGCCTGGTCGCGTTTCTTTTGACTCAACGAACGCTGCATCCGTGGTTGCTGACGTGGTGCGTACATGGCGCCGGTTCGACGCGCGCTGAGGGCGCGAAGCGGTCGGTTCGAGCGAGTTAATCAAACAAAAACTGTCCTCGTCTTCGCCGTGCGCGCGCGACGACGATCGCACGCCGTCTACGCCCGCACGCCGCGCGGCAACCTCTGCGAACGCGTCAACGTTCGAACGCGCGAGGTTTTCATCAGTATTGCAAACCACACGGACCAATCCGGCGGCGAAGACGACTTCGCGCGAAGACATCGCGCGCGGCGATGAGCGGGCGCGTCGTGCGGCGCTCAGGATGCCGCCGTCGACGACTTTGACGAGTGTGTTGTGTGTTACGGTAAGATTACACCATCCTCTCCCGGATGACGAACATCGAATCAATCAAAGCTAAATCGAAGGCGAGCTCGCCCAAACCTATATCGCGGCTACGCAAACGCTCAGTTGTTGAAGCGCGCGCGTCCACCAGCGCGTTGGCCTTGCGGGTTCAAAGCGGCGGCTTCCTTCTCCGCGATAGCTTGCGCCGCAGTCTTCGGCTTGCCGCCCTTCTTGTTTCTCGGCGTCGATTGCTTGCGCTTGAGAATGTCCTGCTTGTTCTCAAAGTATCTACGGCGGCGGGTCTGCGTCGTCGAGTCACATCCATCATTCGTCAGTCATCGATCGTCGATCGTCATTCGCGCATGCCCATCGCGCGCTCGGGCGCGTCGTCCACCGCGGCGACGGCTCGCTCGCCTCGCGCGCCCCTCGGCGTAACCCTATTCTGGGACCTATCCGTGGACTCGTCCACTCGTCGCGCGCGCGCGTCGTCGTCGCGATCGCGCGCACCTCTTGGATGTGACCGGAAGACATCACGGCCTTTCTGAATCGTCGAATCGCGCTCTCGGCGTTTTCGTTTTCACCCACAGTCACCTGCACGGAACGCGCGCGTCGCTCGCGTCGTCAGTCGCGGGTCTCGAGGGGTGCCATCGCCCCGCGTCGCGCGCGCGCGCGCCGCGTCCGTCGCGCGCGCGCGCTCGAAGACGCGCGAGATATTATTTCAATCGCGCACCTCCGCTTGGAACGCGCCCTTGAACGCGAAGATGTGGGAAAATCCACCGAGAATGAACGCCATGGTCGCGACGTCGTCGGGTTGTGCCGACGCCGAACCTCGCGCGTCGGCGCGACGGCCGCGCGAGGCGCGTGCGCGTCGATGCGCCATGTATTTATACGACATAAATCTCGTATATAATTAAATATAAGTGAGATCTAATACTCACACGAAGGCCCTCGTCCCAAACCCTAGTCTAGGCAATCCGCGCGCGTCGTCGTCGCGGCGTCGTGTCGTCGCATTCGCGTGGATCTGCCTTTTTTCGAGAGTTCGCGCGAAAATATCTCGAGCGGGCGCGCGGGCGCGTTACGACGCGCGCGGGCGCGTCACACGACGACGACCGAGGCGACGACGACGCGTGCGTCGCGCGCGTGAAGGGTTCAATCTCAACTCGCGCGCGCGACGCCGCGACGCCGCGACGCGACGCGACGCATCGCATCGCGTCCGTTTTCGCCGTTCGCGGGATACGATTGGGGAATTAATCCACGCGAACGGCCTCGCGCGACGCGCGTGACGACGTCGAGCGCGCGCGAACGCCGCGCGAGGTGAGGATGACGATGCGCGCACCCGCCGCGAGCGCGATCGGGGCGATGCATCACCGAGCGTCGACGCGCGCGGCGTCAACGTCTTCGACGCGCGGCGGGAAGCCGACGCGATGTTCGAGCGCGACGTCGACGTCTCGAACGGCGTCGTGGGTCGACAGATCGGCGCGGCGCGCGAGGACGACGAGGCGAAAAACCATCGTTCGCGATGGAGCAGAGTTCGCGAACGATTCGGGTGGGTACGAGCGGTACCTGAGCAGCGACGCCGCGGAAGGGGGCGAAGGGGACGGCGAGGACGGCGCGGCGGCGCGCGCGAAAGAAGGCGCGCAAATGTCCACGTCGTCGGCTCAGGCTCGGGAACGTGAACGTGAAGTTGGTGCCAGTTACGACGACGAGTTCGTCGCGCTCGTGCGCGCGCGCAAGGAGGCTACGGAGGAGGAGACGAGGAAAAGGTGGAACGAAGGGGCGGCGACGCCGCGAGTGGCTTACGATCTCGGGCAGGATTACATACGCAGGGTCTCGGTGGCGTATCCGTACGCCGTAGTCGGCTCCGCGCGCGGTGATGTGGCGGTGTGCGACGTCGTCGACGCTTCCGCGCTCGCGGTGTCGCCCGCGGCGCACAAGAAGGATTGGTCCGACGTCGACGCCAGGCCGTTGGGAGAACGCGTGCTCTTGGGGGCGCACGATGGCGGTGCGGTCACGGCGGTGGCGATCACGAAAGATGCGCCGAAGCAAGAGAAGCATGATTTCGCGCACGTCGCATCCGGAGGCCGAGACGGCGTCGTACGACTGTACAAGGCGTGCAAGAATAGCGCCGCGCTGCACGAGCTCGGCTGCGCCAATCACGACGACGTCGTTACGGGCGTTACTTTCGCGCGAGGCTCACTTTGGAGCGTCGCTCTCGATGGTCGTTTGTGTCGCTGGTCTCTTGCGACTTCGCACGCCAAGGGCAAGTCTGCCAAGCACGCCAAGGAGTCGCTCATCGACGCCGACGAGTACGTCCGCGAACAGGCGCCGGCGCTCACCAAGGAAGGTGAGTGGCGTAGCGGACAACCCACGCTTTGTTTGAACGCGTGTGAAAGCTCTGGGTTGATTTCAATCGGAAACGCCGATGGATCCGCTGCGTTGCTGAGCGCGGAAGTGAGTCATACGACTTTCGGCGAAACAGCCGTCGTAAACGCTTGGATTGCTCACGAAGGCTCCACCGTCCGCGCTATCGCGCACGGCCCGAACGGGAACACCGTAGTCACTGGTGGTGGCGACGGCGTGATCCGCGTGTGGTACTTGGTCGAGGAACAAACGGTCGGTGGTTTTAGGAGCATGAACAGACAGAAACTAGGCCTCCCGCAAGTCACGCCGATTCTCGTCGCCGAACTTCGAGGACACACCTCCGCCGTCGTGTCTCTGTCCACGGGATGCCCTGGTCGATTAGTCAGCGGCGCTCACGACGGAACGATTCGAGTGTGGGACTTGGATGTGAAGCCCCCGCCCAAAGTGGCGAACATTAAAGCCGTTCGCAGAGACGCGAGATACGCGGTTCTTGGTCACACCATTTGGCTCGGCGGTACGTACGCCGACGCCGAACGCATCATATGCGACGGCGCGAACAATGTGTTGTTGGAGTACGACTTTTCCAACGCACCCCAGGACGTCTGATAATACGTGATCGTCTGTTTTTTTGTTGTTTTACTACTAATCACCAGCGCTTTATGCTTGTAATACCACCCCGCTCGCCTGTTGTGCTCCGGTCACCTCTTTGTTCGCGATTCCACAGTCGCACCACCGCGCGATGGCGTCACTATCGCGACTGCGCGCGCACTCGACCGACTTTGCGGACTCGACGATCGAACGAACACGATGCGCGTCGGCTTCATCGGGTACGGAAACATGGCCGACGCTCTCGCGTGCGGGTTCGTGTCGGCAAACATGATAAAATTCACCGACTTGACGATGTGCAACAAATCTAACGTCGAGCGCCGTGAAGCATTCGCCAAGCGCGGCGGTGTCGTCGCTCCCGACGCCGTGAGCGTGGCGAAGTCTTCTGATGTCGTTTTTCTCGCCGTGAAGCCGCCGTACATCAAATCCGTCCTCGAAGAAGTCTACGGAGGCTGCGACGCCGACGAGCTCAAGCCCAAGGTTTTCGTGAGCGTCGCCGCGGGCGTGACGTTGGACGTCATGGAAGGGGTTTGGACGTCCAAAAACGCCACGCCGCCGCCTATGGTGCGCGTTATGCCGAATACACCGTGCTTAGTCGGCGCCGCAGCGAGTGGGCTGTGCGTCGGGAGCACGTGCTCCGACGACGACAGGAACAAGGCGTTGGCGCTCATGTCGGCGGTGGGTGTGTGCAAGGTGATTATGGAATCTCAGATGAGCGCTTTGACGGGAGTGAGCGGGTCTGGGCCGGCATATATTTTCATTTTAATCGAAGCGATGGCTGATGGGGGTGTTCGCGCCGGTTTACCTCGAGACGTCGCCTTACAGCTCGCCGCGCAGACGTTTTACGGAGCGGCCAAAATGGTGCTCGAGACGGGAGAACATCCCGGCGTTTTAAAGGACAAAGTCTGCTCGCCGGGTGGGACGACAATTACAGCGGTGCATGAGCTCGAAAAGGCAGGCGTGCGCCAAGCGATGATGAACGCTGTCGTCGCGGCCGCCGCTCGCGGAGACGAGTTGGCAAAATTGAGTTAGTAGTTTGTAATCGATGGAAACGCGTGTTGTTTGTTTGGTATCAGTATGTTACGATGGGATTAAATATACGATGCGCGGTGCGAAGAGACGTATTGTCGTCTCCTTCATACGTACGAGTCATCGCCCACGAGTGAGCGAGAAAAGAATAGTGGTGGTGGGAATTATGAGTGGTCTGTGTGGTCGTGCGAGCCGAAAATTGATTTCGGTTCGTGTCTTGGATATCTGTGCGGACGGTCAGATTGGTGTCGAAGTACTATGAGGTGCTTCTCATGGGCGCGATATCGGGCTGAGCTTAAGCTCTGAGGCTGGCGGTAGCGATGGCAGCGGCGGCGTTCGCTTGGACGGGCTTCACGAAGGACTCCGTCTTCACCTCGGCGATGGACCGATCCATCGCGTCAGAGTTCTCCATCTTGCGCGCGCCGAGGTTGTTCAGCATGCGCGCGTACCAGCCATCGGACTGTAACATCGAAGCAGCTTGCATGCTCACCGGAGCACTGAGCGCACTACTCGGACGAGAAGGCGAGGCATCACCGTTGAGACTCGTCAACGAGTCGACGCGCTTCAAGCCGGCGAGAAACGGCGCGCTGAGCGCCGGGGAGTGCGAGCGCCAGTCGTACAAATCGGAAGGCCCGTGCACAGAGAAGCCACCGCGTTTGGGCTTGGGAGCGAGCAAAGTGGGAACCACGCCATCGTCTTCCGAGCGAGTCGGTTCAGGCGTGCCGCAGTCGCGCGCGGCGCCGTAGGGCATCGCTCCCCACTCGTGAATCTCACCCTTCGTGCTCTTCAGTCGCTCGAGCTCCATGAGAGAGGCTTGAATGAGGTTATCCAAACCTTGCCGTTCGATCGCCACTGCCTCGGCACTCTTGCGAGGAATATCGATTCGAGAATCTCCAACGTTCCCGCGCTTTTCGGCGAGCTTGCTCGATCTGTCTCGCGAGCGCTTGGGCGACCCCGCTTGCTCGACCGTTTCGCCGGGCGATAATGATCTCTCGCGCTTCGATCGGCTCGGCGTCGACGGCGCATTGACACCGTCGCTTCGGTTATCGCCCATTCGCGATTGCGGTCGCGACGGCGCCTTTCGCGGCGACGACGAAGCGTCTCTCGCGCTCGTCGCCGACGTCGACCCCGCGGAGCCATCCTTCTTTTGGCTCGCGATTAAGCGTCTGAGAGTGGAATTGAATCGATTCTTCACTTGATTATCCGTGCGCCCCGGCATAGATCGCGATATCACCGCCCATTTATTCCCGTGAATCGCGTGCTGCGCCAGAATCGTCGAGTCTTCCTCCGCCGTAAACGGTCCTCGCTTCACGCTCGGGTTCAGCTGGTTGCACCACCGCAGCCGACACGACTTGCTCGACCGCCCCGTCAACGCCTCGGCGATCGCGGTCCAGTTCCCCGGACCACCGAGTCTTTCGATCTGTCGTCTCAGCAGTTCATCCTCCTGTTCGCATCGCGCGCGCGCGCATTCGTCAGTCCTCCGCCCGAGCCCGAGCCCGCGTTTAGCCGGCCAACCTCATCCAAGCCCTATCGCCGTCGGTTGCCGTCGGTTGCGCTGGCGATAAGATCCTCGGCGTCCGCGCGCGCGACGTCGTGCGTCGCGCGCGACGTCGCGCGCGCGTCGCGCGCGCGCGTGAATGATGAAATATAATGCACACATCCCATCCACGCCCTCGACGCCGTCGCGCGCGCGACGCCCGCGCCCGCGCGCGGCGCCATCGCGCGCCGTCACCGCGACGTCACCCGGGGTCGTTACCAACCGTGCGCGGTGGCCGATGTCGGGGTCGCGTCGGCGACGTCGCGACGGGTCGTCGCGGCGACGGCGCGCGGGGCGCTCGATTTCCATCCATCGCGGCGTTCTCGCACCTCTGGCGTCCACGCGCTCTTAATCATTCGATCGTCATCCATGATGCGCGCGGCCGCGCGTCGCACGATGCGGAGCGACGCCCGGCGCGGGCGCGCGCGAACGCGCGGCTGCGCGCGCGCGTCCGCGCGCGGGCGCAAAATGCGGTGAATCACGCGCTCGAACGCCATCGACGCACACGGCGATCGGGGTGATTGTACCCCCAAAATCGAGCGATCGTGACTCGAGACACCGCGCGGTCATAAAAAATGGACACACCGGTCGGTCGCCATCGCGCGCGCCATCGCGCGCGCGCGTCGCGCGTCCCGCGCACACTCGCGCGCGCTCGCGTCGCGATGGCGGACGTGAGCATGGATTACAGCGAATACAGCGAGGATGATTACGAGGACGACGCGTCGGAATCGGAGTTCGACGAGAACTCGCCCGCGGTGAAGAGCAAGGTGCGCGCGATGGCGCGAGAGACGGGGGAACGAACCGAATCGACGGTTTGGGCGACGCCGCGGCCGACGACGCTGACGACGCTGACGACGACGACGACGACTGACGATCGGGCGCGATGATCGAACAGAAACCGACGAGCAAAAAGCCAAAGTCGCCGCTCGGGAACGCGACGAACAAGACGAAGAATAACAAATCCGTGGAGGAGATTTACCAAAAGAAGACGCAGCTCGAACACATTTTGCTTCGTCCGGATACGTACGTCGGGTCGTGCGAGCGAGCGGAGGAGAAGGCGTGGGTGTACGATGCGGCGACAAAATCTTTGACGCATAAGCAAGTGTCCTTCGTGCCGGGGTTGTACAAGATTTTCGATGAAATTCTCGTCAACGCGACGGACAACAAGGTGCGCGACCCAAAGATGAAGGAACTCCGCGTGGACATCGACGTCGAGCAAGGGCTGATTCGAGTGTATAACGATGGTAACGGCATTCCCGTAGAAATGCACAAAGACGAAGGCGTTTACGTCCCGGAACTCATCTTTGGTCATCTTTTGACGTCGAGCAACTACGACGACAACGAAAAGAAGGTTGTCGGCGGGCGCAACGGTTACGGCGCCAAGTTGGCGAACATCTTCTCCACCGAGTTCATCGTCGAAACGTGCGATGGTTCGCGCGGAAAGCGATATCGTCAAGTGTTCAAGAACAATATGAGCGTCAAGGGCGAACCGGAACTTTCCAAGTGCAAGAAAAGCGAGAACTGGACTTGCATCACATTCAAACCAGACTTTGAGAAGTTCGGCATGGAGTCCCTCGTGAACGAAGACGTCGCGGCTTTGATGTGCAAGCGCGTGTACGACGCGGCGGGTAACATCGGCAAAAACACAAACATTTACTTGAACGGCGAAAAGCTCGAGGTGAAGGGTTTCAGTGATTACGTGAGTTTGTACTTGGATGGCCAAGCGAACGCGCCAAAGATTTTCGAAAAGACGATGGATCGATGGGAAGTGTGCGTCACCATCTCCGACACCGCGCAGTTCCAGCAGTGCTCGTTCGTGAACGGTATTTGCACCATGAAGGGTGGTACGCACGTGAACTCGGTCGCAGATCAAATCTCTCAAAAGTTGTTGGAGAAGATTCAGAAGAAGGAAAAGAGTTGCAAGAATTTGAAGGCGTTTCAAGTGAAGAACCATCTTTGGGTATTCGTCAACGCGCTCATCGAGAACCCGGCGTTTGATTCACAAACCAAAGAGACCCTCATCACGAGACCGAACAAGTTTGGCAGCGCTTACGCGCCTTCAGATGCCATCATCAAGAAGCTCATGGAGTCGGGCGTCGTCGACAACATCATGTCGTGGGCGCAGTTCAAGCAGAGCAAGGAACTCAAGAAGACGGATGGTGCCAAACGATCGCGTCTGACAGGTATTCCAAAGCTTGACGATGCTAACGATGCCGGTGGACGCAACTCTGAGTCTTGTACTTTGATTCTCACCGAAGGGGATTCCGCGAAGGCGCTCGCCGTGAGCGGTCTCTCCGTCGTCGGGCGCGACAAGTACGGCGTCTTCCCGCTTCGAGGTAAACTCTTGAACGTCCGCGATGCTTCGCATGAGCAAATCAAGAACAACACCGAAATCAATCATATCAAGCAAATCCTTGGTTTACAGCACGGTAAGGAGTACGACAGCGCGAAATCGCTGCGTTACGGCAAGCTCATGATCATGACCGATCAGGATCACGACGGTTCGCACATCAAGGGCTTGCTCATCAACTTTTTGCACGCTCACTTCCCGTCTCTACTCAAGATTCCTGGGTTTTTACTCGAGTTCATCACGCCAATCATCAAGGCGACCAAGGGTAAGCAGTCGAAGGTGTTCTACACTATGCCCGAGTACGAAGCGTGGAAGGAAGCGAACGACGGCACGTCTGGCTGGAGCATCAAGTATTACAAGGGTCTCGGTACTTCTACCGCCAACGAAGCAAAAGAATACTTTGCGTCTCTCGATCACCACCGAAAGAGCTTTGTCTGGCAAAGTGACGGTGACGGTGACTTGATTGACATGTCGTTCAGCAAAAAGCGCGTCGAAGATCGCAAGGCGTGGCTTACGGCGTACGAACCGGGGACTTTCTTAGACATGACCGGTGAAGACATTCGATACGACGAATTTATCAACAAGGAGCTCATTTTGTTCTCTAGAGCCGACTTGTTGCGCTCTATTCCCAGTATGGTGGACGGTTTCAAACCGTCGCAGCGCAAAGTTCTCTTCTCGTGCTTCAAGCGTAAGCTGAAGTCCGACATCAAAGTGGCGCAGTTGAGTGGTTACGTCTCCGAGCACTCCGCCTACCATCACGGTGAAGCTTCTCTCGCGATGACAATTGTCAACTTGGCGCAAGACTTCGTCGGTTCGAACAACATCAACTTGCTCGTGCCGAGCGGGCAGTTCGGTACTCGCTTACAAGGCGGTAAGGATCATGCGAGCCCTCGTTACATCTTCACTCGCTTGCACGAAGTGTGCCGCGCGATGTTCCCGGAGTGTGACGATGCGTTGTTGAACTACCTCGATGAAGACGGTCAGCGCATCGAGCCGGATTATTACTATCCGGTTCTCCCGCTCGTGTTGGTGAACGGCGCTGAAGGCATCGGTACGGGATGGTCGACGAGTATTCCGAACTTCAACCCGCGAGATTTGATCGCAAACATTCGACTCGTGCTCGAAGGCGAGAGTCCGGTGCAAATGCATCCGTGGTACAGACACTTCAAGGGTTCGATCACGGAAGAACTCGTCAAGGGCGAGACGCGCTACAACGTCACCGGCTCGTACAACATTCGCGATGAGTGCACGTTGGAAGTCACCGAGTTGCCGTTGCGATCGTGGACCTCGGATTACAAGGAGTTCCTCGAAGAAATGCTTGTGCCAAAAACGAAAACTGCCAAGCCGTTCATCACCGACTACAAGGAGTACCACACCGACAGCACCGTGCACTTTGTGATCACGATGCCGCCGGAGAACTTGGCCGCCGCGCAAGCGTCTGGCATCGAGAAGAAGTTCAAGTTGAGCACCAAGCTGAACATCACCAACATGCACTTGTTCAACGAACAAGGTGTGATCACCAAGTACTCTTCTCCGGTCGCCATCTTAGAGGCGTTCGTTCCTCTGCGTCTCAAGGCGTACTCGCAACGCCGAGAAATGTTGATTCGTCTCGCCGAGTCTCAGCTCAAGCGCTTGTCGAACAAGATGCGATTTATTCTCGCTGTCGTCGATGGAAGCCTTGTCGTGAACCGCAAGAAGAAGCAAGAACTCATCGCTGAGCTCGAAGCTTTGTGCTATGATCGTCTTCCGAAGACCGACAAGGGTTCCGTCGCCGAACTCGACGAAGACGGCGAGTTCATCGCCAACGATGTCGCCGGGTCTTACGATTACCTCCTGGGCATGCCTCTTTGGAATTTGACGCTCGAGAAAGTTGACGAGCTGTGCGCAGAAAAAGAAGCCAAGGAAGCAGAAGTCGCTGAGCTTCACAAGACGACGGAGAAGGACTTGTGGATGAAGGATCTTGACACCCTGGAGCAGACGCTCGAGCTCCTCGACGCCGAAGACGAAGAATCCCGAATCGTTCTTGAGAAGCAACAACGCGCGGCGGCGCGAAACAACACCGCTGCGGGTAAGAAAGCCGCGAAGAAGAAGATGGCGAAGCAGCGCGCGGCGAACAGCAGCGACGAAGATGAATGGGACGATGACTTTAGCGACGACGATTTCGAAATCGCCAAACCGAAGAAGGCGGCGGCAAAGCCCAAGGCGGCGGCGAAGCCCAAGGCGGCGCCCGTACCTGCACCGGCACCGGTGGCCAAGGTTGAAAGCGAAGACGAAGAAACCGAGCCGATGTCTCTCGCCGAGCGCTTGGCGTTGAGAGGTGGCGCCGCGTTGAGCAAGCCCGCCGCCGCCAAGCCGGCGAGCGCGTTCAACATGTCCTCCATCAACGCCGCCGTCGATGATGTTGCGATCTCCAAGCCAGCTCCTGCGAAGAAATCGGCCGCGCCGAAACGTGCACCTGCAAAGAAGGCTGCCGTGGCGTCTGATTCCGAAGAGGACTTTGGCGGCGAGAGCGATTCCGAAGTCGTCGCCCCGGTGGCGCCGAGATCGACCGCTCGCCCGGCGAGAGCCCGGACGGCGAAAACTTACGTGGTCGACGATTCCGACGATTCTGAAGACGACGTTTCGGAGGAAGACGACGACGACGATGATGAGAGTGACTTTTCCGAATCTGAATAAACTGCGAACGCTTTACGACGTGCTCGCGCTTCTAAGCGCGGCGTCGCTACGAAAAGACACTTTGTAAAAATGACCAATACTATTACATTCGCTAATGCATCCAGAGTCGCAGCATCTTATCTTTCCCCCCACTCGCGGCTTTCGTCCCCATCGGACTCCAGTCCACCGCGTACACCTCGTCGGCGTGACCCGGGAGATCCTCCTTTAACTTTTTCAATCGCGCGTCCCACACCTTCATCGTGCTATCCTTACTCGCACTCATCAACAACCGGCTGTCGGCGGACCAGGCGAGCTGGTAAACCGCACCGACGTGACCACGAAAAGAAGTGATGAATTTGCCCGTAAGGCCGTCCCACAGTTTGACTCCCTTGTCGAACGACGCGCTCGCGAAGTATCTTCCATCCGGCGAGAATAAGACGTGGTTGATGAGTTGTTGATGCCCAGTCAAGCGCTGCAGCGGCGTCTTGGTCGTCGACGGCTCCCACATAAACATCGTGTAATCATCACTACCACTCACTAAGCGCTCCGGTTTCCCTCCAGTCGCCGCCTTATATCTCGTCAGCGCCTGCGCCTTGGCTTGAGCGTCGTTTTCAGGCTTTTTCCCGGTGTGATCGTACGGCCCCGTGCGCAGGGCGTATTCGGTCGACAACGCTAACGAATTCACCCAGTGCCCGTGTCCTTTGAGCTGTCGCACCACCTTGCCGTCGTTCGCGTCCCAGACGTAGATGGTCGTGTCTCGAGAGGCGGTGTAAATCAATCCCTCGCCTCCCCACTTCACCGAGGCGATGGCTTTCGTGTGCGCCGACATGGTAAACAAGCACGCGCGCCGCACGGCGTCCCAAACTCGCACGGACCCATCCGCGCTCGCGCTACAAAATCGCACGACGGGATAAGCCACGTGTGCGGGCTCCCACGCCAGCGCGGTCACGTGCTTCTTGTGACCCTTCATCGGCCCTCCGCGCGCCTCGCCCGTGATCGGATCCCACAATCGCACGGCGCTATCCATCCCCCCGCTCGCCAAGTACACGTTATCCGCGCTCCACGCGATGCACAGCACCCAATTCGTGTGTCCCTTGAGCGTGTGTTTCGGCGCCTGTGAATCCAAATTCCACATTCGTATCGTCGAATCTCCGCTCCCGCTCGCCAAGTGTTTCCCGTCGCTCGAAAACGCCACGCTCAGCACCGCCTCGGCGTGTCCCGCGATCGCCGCCGAGCACCTCGTCACCGCGCGCACTCGAAACACACTTTGCGGCTGATACACTATCTTCAACACCTGTTCCACGGAGATCTTCCGCTCCACGATCGTCGCCGCCAACGCTCCCGTCACCTCCTCGCCGTCGACGTAAAACGCGTACGGCGTCGTCAGCCGGTCGTCGTCCTCCGGATTCGCGCTCGACGCGCGAAGCAGCTCGCGCAGGAGCGACTGCAATTCGCGCGCGCCCACGTCGGGGGGCAAATCGAGCTCGGGTCCCGCCGCGACGCCGTCCACGTCGACGAGCTGCGCGATGAGGTTGGCGTCCGCGAGCGTCGTCGCGGGCGTCGTCGCGGGCGTCGCGCGCGCGCGCTTATTCGACGCCATGCGCGCGCGAACCGCGCGGTGCGCGCGTTCGTCTCCTCGCCGCGCCGCGCGCGTCGCGGCGCGCTCGAGCGCGTCGCGAGGTGCGGACGCGCGCACCGCGCCGGCGGCGGCGGGCAAAGGAGGCGGGACGGCTGGGACGGCTGGGACGCGGGACGCGCGAGTGCGAGAATGAATGCGTCGCATTACGCGCGATGACGCGTCAGGGCGGACACACGGCGATGCGAGGGTTCGATGGACGTAAATCCAACACGAACTCGCAGCCGCGGAAGAGGTCGGCGCACGCCGCGCCGTCGGCGTGCGGGCTGAGGTCGGCGTCCGGAGGCGCGCCGTCGAGATGGACGACGGCGCGAACGTTTTTAAACTCGAAGGATTTGAAACGAACGGTCTCGATTCGACCGGTGACGATCTCGTCGCCGACGCGCTGAAGACGACCGGCGCTCTCGCCGGGACCGGACATGATGCCTCCGGGCTGTAAAGCCTTGGTGCGATTGGCGACGTCGGCTTCGACGGCGACGCGATCGCCGAGCACGACGCCGACCCCGCCGGTCCCCAACGCGAGCTTAAACAGTCCTCTGCGCTCCGTGGTCATCTCAGTCACGCCCTGGAATCCGTCGTTGGCGATCGTGTACGAGCACTCGACGTACGGAACGCCGTCTATGAAAACCACGGGCTCCCACGCGCGTTCGATCTCGGCGCTCGGCTCGTACGCCTCTGGACGAAACACGCGCACGTCCAACTTTGGTGGATCGCGACTTCCAGGGACGCGCAACGGCGCGTGAATGCGAACGATGGCGTGCGCGCCGAGCACGGACAAACCGATGACGCCCGCCAGTCGCTCGCCGTTCGGCACTCTGAGCGCGCCGTCCAAGTTCTGTTCCATGAAAATCGGCGACGACAGGCTGAGCGCGCCGACGGATAACTTTTTCCCACGCCTGAGGGCGCCTTCGAGCGGTGCGGCGACGCCGACTATCGCCATGGAACCAAACGACGGCATAGACACGGCGTCCGCGACGTGCGGCGCCACGGCGAGTCCAGTCGACGCCGTGTCGAGGACGAACCAATCCGTCAGGGAAGCGCCGCCGTCGTCGCTCGATTCCAGCGTCGCCTTGACTAATATATGTCCACCTTCGCCTCGGCACGTCGCTATCGTCGCGTCATCGCCCGACCAAGCGCGCTCGCTCGCCCACGGCGCGACGCTGGAGCTCGGTAACGCCGCGTACGTCTCTCGATCCTCGCTCGCCGACGAAGTCGATTCGGCGCGAAACGTCGTCACTTGGCCCTCGGCGTGCGTTCGATGCGCGAGACGCGGCACCGCCACCTCGTCCGTCTCCGAAACCGCCACGCGCTCCCACCCTTCGAACATCCACGTCTCGACGCCGCGTTGATGATAAAATTCCGCGCGCCAAGCGAACCCCGTGGCTTCGTCCACGAAGACTCTTCCGCCGACTCGACCGCCGTCGAGCATCGACACCGCGTACACGCTCGTCGCGCACCTCGGCACGCGAGGCGCTCGCGCGTCGCTCGACGCACCGAATCCACCGAATCCACCGAACCCGCGACCCGTTCGTCGCTTCGCCCTCCCTCGTCCTCGCTTTTCGACCTTCGCCGGCGTCGGCGCCTCGACGCCGTACCGCCGCAGCGCCGCCGTCGCCTCGACCCCCTCCGCGAGCTTCTTCCTCCGCAATCGTCCCGCCGCCGCGAGTTCATCGTTCCACTGATTCGTGCGCACCCACGTCATCATCGCCGACGCGTGCGCGCCGTCGAGCGTCGTCGCGCGGCGGTCGCCGTACCAGTCGGCGTCCCACGTCGTCCCGTCGTCGTCCCGACCGCTCTCCGTCGTCAGCGCGTCCGCGTCGTCGCCGCGCGCCAGCGTCACGCGCTCGACGAACGTCGTCCCGCGCGCGTCGTGGGTCAGCTCGAACGCGCCGTCGAGTCCGTGCGCGGTGCACGTCCCGCGGGTCGTCGCGAGGAGCGCGCGCGTCGTCGCGCGGCGTCCGCGACGCGCGCGCCGTCGCGGACGCGACGCCGGCGCGCGCGACGGCGCGCGCGACGTCGCGACGGACATGTTTCGTCCGCGAGCGCGCGACGGCGCGATGTGACGACGCGACGATGGTGACTGCGATGCGTGACTTGATGATGACTTCAACGCGCGATTTTACAGTGGCCGCGAAAGTACGGCGCGGCGGACGCGCGACACTTTTCCCAACCCGCGTCGAAGGCGTCGAGAATGTCCCGGTGCAGCGGCTCTTCGCGCGCGGCGCTCGCTAAATTCGCCTCGAGCTGCGCCGCGCTCGACGCGCCGACGATGACGGCGTCGCCCTCGGCGCCGTCCAACGCGGAGTGCCGGTAGAGCCATCGCAGCGAGGCGTCCGCGGGCGCGACGCCGCGCTTCTCGCACGCCTCCACCACCTCGGCCACGGCTTCGTGATAGCACGGCAACCAAAATCGAGACTGATACATGTCGTTCCCGGCGAATCGCCCGCCGGACACCGCGCCGACGTCCGTGTTGCCCTTGTATTTCCCCGTCAACAATCCTCCGCAGAGCGGATTGTACGCCGCGAAGCGCATCTTCGTCGCCCGCAGCGCCGGCACCAACTCCGCCTCGACGTTTCGCGTCAGCGCGTTGTACATCCCCTGATAAATCGTCGGTCTCTTCCACCCGTACTTTTCGCACAGCTCGTGCGCCTTGACCGTCTCCCACGCCGAAAAATTCGACAGTCCCACGTCTTCGAACGCGCGCTCCTCGACGCGCAGCCGTTCGCACTCTCGCAGCGCCTCCTCCAGCGTCGTGTCCGCGTCCGGCGCGTGTAAATACAGCGTTCGAATCTTCGTCCCTCGCAGCGATTCCACGCTCCGTCGCACCTGCGCCCGCAGTTCGTTCGCCCCTAACCCCCCTCGTCCCGCGCTCGGCGTCATCGTCCCGCCCGGCCACGGATTCGCCTTCGTGTCGACGCGCGCGCGCCGTCCCGCGTCGACGCGTCCGAGGATTCGCTCCGTCTCCCCGTTCGCGTACGCGATCGCGGTGTCGATCTCGTCGTGCCCGGCGCGCGCGAACGCGTCCAGCATTCGCGCGCTCGCGTCGTCGTCGCACGCTTCGCTCGCGTGTCGCCACCCGAACGTCATCGTCCCGAGGATCGTCCGCACGTTAGGCGCCGTCGGCGACGCGCGCGCGCTCGACGCGCGTCGATCGCGACGCGGCGCGCTCGACGCGACGCGAGGGCGCATCGACGCGAGCGTCGGCCGCATGGTGGATCGATTGTGACGCTTCGGGACGACGCGTCACATCGCGACGACGCGTCGCGACGCGCGCGTCGGACGCGACGCGATTCCGACGCGTCACGATCGCGACGCGTCACGATCGTCGCGGGACGCATCGTTCGGGCGCGATTCCGACGCGTCGCGATTCCGACGCGTCGGGATGGAATCTTCGGAGGGAATCTTCGCGGGACGACGCGACGGCGACGCGAGCGACGCGCGGGCGTCGGCGCGCGATGGGACGCGACGAGCGATGATGGATGACCGCGCGCGGAGTCGCGAGGGGGCGCGGGACGACGCGCGTCAACAGCATCATCCGCGACGCGGGCGACCGAGCGGGACGGCGGCGACGGCGCGGGGCGGACGCGAATACGGCGGACGAGGGCGCGCGCGCGCGACGCAGGGGTACGGATACGAGCACGGGTACGGGCACGGGCACGGGCACGGGCACGGGTACGGGTACGGGTACGGGTACGGGTACGCCGGACACGCGCCGAGCGGCGGGGGCGGCGGACGCGGACGAGGGAAGAAGACGGCGAAACCGCCGCCGAAAATCGCGTACGCGACGAAGATTAAGCGGTGCGTGAACACCGGGGACGTGAGCGGGGCGTTCGAGTTTTTCGCGCACGCGATGGCGAGGTATAGGTTTGAGACGGCGAATGGGACGTTTAAGCGACACCCGGGCGATCCCGCGACGGTGTGTCCGATGGGGATCGACGAGACGACGTATTACAAGCTCGTCGCGGCGTTGGTCAAGGAGACGCACGCCGATCACGCGAGCGAGGTGGCGCGAGCGATGGCGGCGTTCGGGTTGAAGATGTCGGTCAAGAGATTTACCGAGGTCATCGCCGCGATTCCGTGCCGGACGAGGGCGAAGGAGGCGTTGGCGTTCGTGGACGCGTGCTGTCGAGGGGCGGATCTCGTCGGCGAAGAAACCGCGTCGACGTCTTCGAGCACGGGGGGTGTTTTAGAGTTTGGTGATCTCGCCACGGCGGCGTATTACACGAAAAACGTTCGTCTGTTGGTGATGGAGTTTTGCGAGGAGTCTAATCAAATCATGGAGCGCATCAAGAAGCGGTCGCCGAAATCGCTCGAGCAGGCGGGGACGTGTTCGTTGAACCTCGTGGCGAAACCGTCCAAGCTCAAGGGTGGGCGCTTGTGCTTATCCACACCGACGAGCGCGGACGCGCCAAACGTCATCACGCGCATGGCGTGCTTGAAATCGCTCGAGTCTAACGACGGCAAACGAGGCGTGCAGGTGGGTGATTCCATCCTCGTGCGAAGGTACCAGCCGCCAGTCGAGCAGGAGGAACCCGAATCCGAACCCGAGCCCGTGAACCAAATCGCGGCAAACTCGTCGTTGAAAGTCACCGCGGCCGCGTTCGTGCCGAGACCCAAAGCTCCGAAGCCGCTCGCGGCGCCGGAGACGCCCGTGGAAGAGTACGAAGGCGTGATTGAAATCGTCCCGTACACGCTCAACGAGTTGCACATCAAGCTCGATCACGGCGACGTCCAACAACTTTCCGGCGACGATTGGCGCATCGATCGATTAGCGAACAGAATCACGTACACGCGTCAAATAGAGTCGCTGTACGAACTTCTCGAGCCGAACGATCCGACGAAGAAGGCCATCTGCAACACGAATCCCGTGTTTCGACAAATTCTCACCGCCGGCTTTCAAAGACCGGCGAAAGATTTGGCGGACGAACTCGCGGCGGCGATCGGCTCGCTTAACGTGCGAGGGGATGATAAAACCGATGGTATCGATCAAAGCGGCGCGCCACCTCTCGCGGCGAAGGAACCGCGATTCAACGTGTGCGAAACCCAACCGTGGCTCCCCGGGTGCGAGATGGTCGAGCGCGACGTCGTGCCCACGCTGTGCCAAGGGACGATTAATCCCACGGGCGATTTATCGCTCGCTGGACCGTACGATCGCGTCGTCGACAGCGTGACAAGAATCCACAGCCTGAACACGTCGCAGCGCGACGCCATGAAAGCGGCGTTGGAGCGACGATTGACGTTGATTCAAGGGCCGCCGGGAACCGGCAAGACGCACACGTCGGTGGCCATCGTTCGCGGCATGCTCGAAATCGGGCACGGACCCGTATTGTGCACGTCCGACTCGAATACCGCGGTGGATAACATGGTCGAGGGCCTGGCGAAGGCTGGTGTGAACGTCATTCGTTTAGGGCGACCCGAGGCGGTGCGACCTGATTTGGCGCGGTATCAAATCGAAAACGCCATTCCGCCGGGGGCGACGAAGCACGAGGCGTATGAGGCGCAGTTGCGCGCGGTGCGTTACGCACAAGCCGTGTGCGCGACGTGTTCGGGATCTGGAAGCGACTTCCTCGATCGAATCAACTTTAGTGCTGTGATGTTGGACGAGGCGAGCCAAGTGACCGAGCCCATGGCCCTCGTTCCGCTTGCGAACGGTTGTCAACAGCTCGTCCTCGTGGGCGATCACAAACAACTTCCGCCGACGGTGGTTTCGCGCGAAGCCGAGCTCGCGGGCATGACACTCTCGCTGTTTGACCGCTTGATTCGGGCCGGGGTGAAGCCGTACTTGTTAGACACGCAGTTCCGCATGCACCCGGCGATCAGTTACTTTCCGTCGCTGTCGTTTTACAAGGGTCTCGTGAAGAGCGGCACGCCAGCCGCCGAGCGTCCGGCGCCCAAAGGATTCGCGTGGCCCATTCCGAGCGTGCCGATCGCGTTCTGTCCATCACCTCAAGACGCCATGGAAACTAACGATAATATGAGCTACTCAAACAAAGTCGAAGCCGAGCAAGTGATGAAGATTCTCACCGATCTTCTCCAAGCGAAGGAGTTGCGCGAGTGCAACATCGGCATCGTGACGCCGTACGCGTCGCAGGTGCGACTGATTCGATCGATGTTACGCGCGCGAGGCGTGCGTACGGGCGTGGATAGAGAAACCGGCGAAGCCGGGGTCGAAGTGTCTTCCGTCGACGGCTATCAAGGTCGAGAAAAGGAGCTCATGATAGTCTCCACCGTGCGCGCGAACAACCTCAACACCATCGGTTTCGTCGCGGACGCTCGACGATGCAACGTCACGCTCACGAGGGCGCGAAGAGGCGTCATAGTCGTCGGTCACGCCTCGACGCTTTCACGCGATCGACGCACATGGGGCCCTTGGGTGCAGTGGGTGCAGAAATCCGGTCTTACGCTCGGCGTCAAGGGTCGACGCGAAGACATCGAGGCGGTGCGAGCGATTGAAGCGGACGTCCAAAACGCGCCGGCGAGGCGACTCGTGCCCCCACCGCGCGGACTCGTTCCTAGAGGTATGCGTTAGAAATGACACGACTATTGTACACACACGCGAAGATTCTTTTACGAAAACTCGCAAAACCAGCGACTCGATTCGCCACTCTCGGGACGAGGCATCTCGCGCGCGTCGTCTCTGTTCGACGAAGCGTCGGCGCCGTCGTCGCCCCTTTGCTCGAATCGCACATCGGCGTACTCTCCCGCCAGGAGTTTCGAGAATCGCTCGTCGAACCATTTCGCGAACGCGTCGTCGCGTCGCACTATTCCCTCGTCCACCGCGAGTTCGCGAAGACCCTGATACGCCGAGGGAAACTCGAGACATTTTCGCTCGCCGCCGAATCGCTCCAGCGCGCGCTTCATGCGGTCGTTCTTCACGCGCTTCTCCCCGCGCGAAGACTCCTCGCGCGCGACCGGCGCGGCCGGCGCCTCGGACGCGCCGTCGCGCGCGACGCCCACGAGTCGCTCCGCGAACGCCACGGCGTCTCGTCGCGACATCGGAAAGTCATCGACGACGTTGTACGCGTCGCTCGCGGCTTCGCCCGCGCGCATCGTCGCCGCGATTAAATTCACCGCGTCTCGCACGTGCACGCGACTCGTGTACGCGCGCGACGCGCGCGCGCGCTGACTCGCGCTTTCGCTCTCCCCCCTCGCCCTTCGCTTCACCGTCTCCAGCGCGTTCCTTCCCGGCCCGTAAATCCCTCCGAGGCGGTAGGAGACGACTTTCAATTCGCCGTTCGCCGCCGCCGCGAGCGCCGACCATCGCTCTTCGGCGTCGCGTCGCGTCTTCGCCGTTCCCGACGCCGCCCGCCGCGCGCTCGTCTCGTCCACCCATCGTCCCTCGTGATCGCCGTACACCGCCGTCGTGCTGCAGTACCCCACGAACCGCGTCCTTCGTCGTCCCGCGTCGTCCCGGCGCGCCGCTTTTAGCGTCCTCGCGAACGCGTCGTACACCGGATCCCTCCACCCCTCGCCCGTCTCCGCGTTGGACGGCGGCACGGCGACGATGACGTGCGTCGCCCGCTCGACCATCGCTTCGATCGCCTCGACGTCATCGCGCGTCCCGCGCCACGTCGTCGTCGTCTCGTCGTCGTCGTCGTCGTCGAGCGTCG
>Ga0206682_10001116_pt1 | contig 26893 bp, 31 predicted proteins | sample M240m12015metaG_FD_155444 | JGI IMG/M metagenome (GOLD analysis project Ga0206682, IMG submission 155444) | Ammonia-oxidizing marine archaeal communities from Monterey Bay, California, United States - M2 40m 12015 | ecosystem: Environmental > Aquatic > Marine > Intertidal zone | place: USA...
TTTGAAATAACAGAATAGGAGGGATTATGGATCCTTATAATAACAGACTTGGTATTGAATCAAATGAAACTGGTGTTTCAAATGTGCCATCAAAATATTTTCAACAAGGTGGAATGAGTTCAGCGGATAACACTAACAACTTAATGCAACCACTTTTAACCATGGCTAATACAAGTTCTGCTATAGTAAACAAAGCAGTTCCGCAAGCGTTTGATTCTTTGCAGAAAAACTTAGGAAATATTAAAAACAGTGCTTTAGATAAAGTAGGTCAAATAGCAAGTTTTGCAATGCAACCATTTGATCATGATTCTCAATCAAAAAATTTAAAAAATAAAGTAAATCAATTTCAAAATCCTGTAGAAAATAATCCTGCTACAGGTAGCGAAAACTTTAAAATGGCTACAGATCTTGTATCTAAAGGTGGTGACAATATAATGAATGCTCTTGGAAAAGCAGGTAATTTTATAAATAAAAATGCAGGAGCAGTTCAGTCGGGATTTGAATTAGGAAGTGATTTACTTAGTTATGGTGGAAAACAAGACAAGTTAAAACAAACTAGCAATGCTATAGATAAAAGCATTGATATACTCGATAATGCTAAAACAGAAGTTGGCGGAGCAAACGTAGAAAATTTTAATGAAATAGATTCTTCTTTTTCTGAAAATATGCAAAATAATGCGTTGCAAAGCATGGACATTTTGAAAAAAAATATGGATCAAGTTCCTACAAGTAATTTGTCTTCAGGTAATATAAAACAAGTGGCTTTAGAAACTCAAGAAGCTATAAAGACAAGATTAACTTCCTTGTATCAAAATCAAAAATCTAAAAATGAAGATATAAAAAAGAGATTAAATCAAAATGCAAATTTTGCAGTCTCTAAAGCAAATTCTTCTATTGATAAATTAGAAGCTGAAAAGAAAAAAATTGAAGAAGCTCAAAGCAATAACAAATTAAACCTAGCGTTAAGCGCAGGAAAAGTAGCTGCTAACTTCTTGCCAGGAGGACCTGTAGTAGGACAAGTAGTAGGTATGGGCTTAGACCAGTTTAAACAAAGTAACGAATATTCATAGAGGTACAGTATGGCTCAAATAGACAGAGATTTAAACAAAGTATACAACAAAATAGAACTTCAAAAAGCAAAGTTGTCAAAGCCTACTATGTCTATGGCTAAGATGTTTGACCAAGCTTATGCAGATAAAAATAAAATAGCATTTGAAACTTATAAGGCTACACCTACAGAAGAAAACTTTAACGTAGCAAAGAAAACTATAAGCAAGGATTCTTTTGTGTTACCTCAAATGAAAGATATAAATGATGAAATGTTGCGATCTTTAGAAGCGTTGGAATCAAAAAATTCTGTTAATAGAAGTAACATGGATATGATTAATGAAGCGTTAAGTAACAGTGATGATAAGAATACTGTAAAAGGCATAACAAATCAAATAGTGCAATCACGAATTAATTCAGGTGACATAACAAATTCAGCTGAATTAAATAATGCTTATAAAAACTATAGCGAACTTTCTAATCGAGAAGTTGCAGATGGGTATACAAAAAATATAATGCCCGCTATTGAAAAACTGTTAAATACAAAAGGAATTGGTACTGATCGAGATGCTTTAAGCATTAGTAAAGAAGGATCTTCTAATCCAGAAGTACAACTTGGTATTTACAATTATTTAAAAAATGAAACTTTAAGTCCAAAAGATCAATTATTAATGATGAATAGAAATCAAGCACAAATGGATAAGATGATAGAGAAAAATCAAAACATTGATACTGTAAAAGGATTAGAAAGAGTTAAATCTGCATACAATGATCAGTATAATGTGATGAAAGCAATTATAGAAGAAACAAAATTAAAACGTAAAGGACAGTTTTTTGGAAACGAAACAATAATGTTTCAAAATAAATTAAAAGGTAATTTAGCTAATCCTACAACTATGACTCAAAAATATGGTTCTATTAATTTGAATTCTCCGAATACATATAATGCATATGGTCAATATGAAGATGCTTTTAGCGATATAGTGTCAATGGCTACTTTGTTGGAAGAATCACAGATGTTTGATACAGATGGCATGAAAAATATTCTTAACAGTTACGTTAATGATCCTAGTTCTGATAATTTTTTAAATATAAATGATATTGATTTTGATACAAAATATAAAAGTTTTATAGACGCTATAGAAGGTCAATTAAACAACATAAATGATAAACATGTAGATTTATATAAAGCATATTTTAGGTCTACAGATGAAATTTTAAAAGGACTTGATACTGTTATTGAGGGAGATAGCCGTTTTCAGCCTCCAAAAGAAAAACAATTAGTGCCAGATTCAGTTGATAAAGAAACTGCAGGAGGTCTTTTAGAATGATACCTATACTTCAATCAACAAGCTTGATGCCAACTGTTAAAAAAGACTTAGAAGAGGAAGTCCCTCCAAAGCCATTAAACCATTTAATTTCTTTTGACCCTAATTCTAAAGATGTAAATGATAATAAAGTTTTTAAAGGTTTATTTGACGGTTTAAATAGGACGATAGAAAAAGACAGAGGTTCAAATGTTTTATTTGATCAACCTTCAGGAGATAAAACTTCTGATTATACAATTGACTTAACAAAACCTAGTCCAGAATTAGATAAATACAATTCTATAAAAAAACTTATAGAAGGCAAAGCAAATAGAAATACAAATTGGAAAAATACGGTTGCAAAAACAGATAGAGATAGGTTGATTAATAGCTATGCAGATCAAATTTATGGATTAAGTAGTCATATAAAAGATAATCTACCTGATGGTTTGTCAGATACTTCTACAAAAGAAATTCAAGATAACATGGCAATATATCTCAGTAGCCTTAATAAAGGAATACAGGCAAATACAAACGCTCAATTTAAAGATTATGAACAGGCAAGTTGGGGTATAGGGAAAGCATTCAAAGAGTCAGGTGGAGATTTTGTTGGTGGAGTTTCAGCAAAAGCAAGAGAGTTTAATTTAAGAGTAGGTCTAAATACTGAATTTAATGAAGATAGCGATGCTGTAAATAGCTTACAAGAATGGCAAAAAAATATTTATGAAGATGCAAATAAGATGCAATCAGCAACAGGTATTTATGCTCTTCCCCTAGCCGATATCTTAAGAGACGAAAACACAGATAAAGTAGATGTATTAAAAGGTGTTCTTGTAAAAGCATTTCAATCATTCCCTAGTCAAATTTCTAGTTTAATAGGAATGGGTGCAGCTCTTAGCCCTGTTGGAAGAGCTTATAAACTTGTAGGAATAGGAACGTCTATATTGGGTTCTAATATTCAAGAAACAGGAGGGTCTTCAAGGGATTATCAAGAAGAATTAGGATATATATTTAGCCAAGCAAAATCTTTAAGGTCAAAGATTGGAACTGATATTACTCAAGAAGATTTTGATAAAAATTTTAAAGTTAAGTTTGGAGATTTTTCTAAGCCTATAGATGAATATAGTTCTGATGAAATTCGTCAAATGGCTGATTCATATGCAAATCAATATGCAAACTTTTCAAGTGTAGTAGAATTAGCTAGTCTTGGTATTGCAAGCAAATTAGGTAATGTCTCAAGGGGATATAGCGGTTGGTTAAAGCAGGGTAAGCCTTTTGTTAAGACTTCTGTAGGCATTATGACTAAATATGCACTTCCTGTTACAGGGGTAGCTACTGAAGAAGCTATAGAAGAAATGCTTCAAGGAACAATAAGCGAAGCGTTTAAATGGAAGAATCTACCAAATAGAGAATTTGAATTTTTAAGCGATGAAGTTCTTGAAGGTGGTGCGGTTGGTTTTACGATGGGTCTTTTTATGGGCGGTGGTAATGTAATAGCTAATAATTTTAGAAATAATCCTATTGGTGAAATGAGTCTTCAAACTCAAGAGGATATTAAACAATATAAAACTGAAACAAAAAAAGAATCAGGTTCTGTTAAAAAAATTGATGATCAGTTTATTCCAGATGGTAGTTACGATGATGCTATTATATTTGGACAATTTGTAGACACTAGAAATTTTGTACAAGATATAGCAAAAGTTTGGAATGTACCTGAAGAAGAAGTACAGGCTCGTTTTGGAGCCTTGATGACTTCTAATAATGTTTCAAAATCACAAACAGATGCAAAGAAGATACTATTAAAAAACCCTGAGATAGCTCAAATATTCCCTGCAACTCAAGAAGAAAACTATAAATACATATGGGATGACAAACCTAAGCCAAAAAGTTTTGATGTAAGTAAAGAGAAAAAACCTAGGACTAAAAAAGAAATAGATAAAATATCTAAAGACAACAATCTTTCTGAACTTGAAACAAGAGGAATGATTGAGTCTTTTGACGTAGATCCTGTTATGCCAGAGGATAGTTTTTTTGACGAAGGGAATATTAATAGTATTGATAATGATTTTAATAATTATGGGGACGACATAAGCATAATTACTTATGAACTTGATCAGTTAAAAGTTGAAAAAGAAAGGTTAACAAAAGAAACATCTGCTATCAATGCTCCTGCAAGAGAAGGAAAAATAAAAGAAATAGATAAAAAGATTAAAGACTATACAAATCAGTTAAGAGGTGGTAGTCGGGCTATAGAGAAAAAGACTCAAAAGAAAATAGAAAAAAACGTTGAAGCTAAAAAGAAAAAGAAAGATGCTAACATTGCTAAAAATGCTATAAATGTAAATAAAAGAGTTCAATTTCCGAGTGCAAAAAGTAAAAAAGATCAGCGTGTTATTGTTGATGGTAAATTTTACAAACTTACTAAAAGTGAACTAAATACTCTTGAAAACATATTAAATCAGCAAAGGCAAGGTGGTTCTACTGGTGCAAGTGCTGGGCAAGTTAATTTAAGAATGCTTGCTTTAGAGGTAGAAAAAAGAATAAATAAATCAACAGGCAATAAAAAAACATCTATTCAAACACCTAAAGATATAGATGTAGAAAAAACTGTTACCGAAAAAGAAAAGTTTGAGTCTAGTGATGAATTTAAAAATGCTCCTACATTAGACTTAGGATCTATTATCTCTCCTAAACAAAAGATTGCACAAGGTCAAAGCAAAAAACCACCTATTGATAAAGAAAAAGTAAAGACTTCTTTAAAAAATGCAAATGGTGAAGCTTATAAGGAAACCAAAAAAACAGCACCCAAAGATATAAAGTTATTTAGTTTAGAAGATAAATCTTTACCTAATGTTTATGCTAAATCAAAAAATCTTACAAGAAAAATAAATAAGATTTATGATAAGCTATGGGCAGAAACAAAAGAAATATTTAATCTTTCCGATAATCATTTTGAATGGTGGATAGAAAACATACAACCTTTAGCAAATCAAACAAGTATGGCGCATGAGTTTGACAGATGGTCTAGCGAATGGATGCACCAAAGACCTTTATTGGGAAAATTAAAAAGTTATGCAAGTGGGTTAACTGGTAGAGAAGCGTTAAACAACCCTGAAGAATTAGAAAACTTTTTATATATGTCTGAAAAGCAATTAGAGGCGATATCAGATATAGATGCAATAAAAGATTCAATGCTTACTGTAAAAGAGCAAAGCAAGATAGCCAATAGTTTTTGGGCAAAGTATGAATTTAATATTGATCCTGTTCTTTTTAAACAAGTGCAGCAACAGGCATATAAAATATTAAACGACAAAGAGCTAGAAGGGAATGCTTTTGATGAGTTCGTTAAAGTATTAAGTAAGAAAAAAATATTAACGACTCTTGATGGTCAAACAGTTGGAGAACTTTTGCAGAGAGATCCAAGGGCAAGAGAAGCTTTTAAAAGATATTGGACAATGATGTTGCCTGAAAATTTAGGGACAACACATCAAGGAACTTCGGGGAATACAATTCATTTTGAAGCTAAGTATAGTCGCTTTGCTGACCCTGATAAAAAACAACTTTATTTTCCTGTCTTTAGACCAACAACACCTGAAGAGACTTCATTTGCAAAAATAGCAAGACCTGAAACAGAAACTCAGAAGATGATTAATAGGCACAATTTTAATAATCATGAAATATATTATTTGTACAAAAAAAATATTATTACAAATGAAAGAACAAAAGATAATCCTTATGGGGCTTTTAATGCTCAAGAAATAGAAACCTTAAAAAGAGAACAGTTAGTGCCAAAAGGTATTTCTCTTATAAGCACTAGAGGTGAAAAATCAACTTACATAATGGTTAAGATACCTGAAGTAATAAAAAATCAAGCTAAAAACGACGCTCTTTTTGAAGAATATTTAGTGTATCAGTATAATTTGTATAAGGATGATAATTCTATTTCAAAAAAACAATTAGAAATAGTTGGAAACTTTTTAAATGCAATTGGATCTCCTAGTACAATGTCTGAGCAAGAAACACTTAGTATAGCAACTACTTACAAAAAAGATTACTATAAACATAGAGCTGATTGGATAACAAGGCATGAGTTTTTAACAGATGTTTTAGGTAAAGAATATATATTTGACTCAAACGAAAAGATAGCGAAACGTATTAAAATACCATTTACACCAGTATTTACTAGTCCAACATTACCTGACAGAAAAAAAATGTATTTTGATTCTAAAGGAGCCTCTATAGAATTAATAAACAATGCTACAAATGAAGTTGTTTTGTCAAACGATCTAACGCAAACACTTGATGGTGAAAAACAATATATTAGAGATGGTGCGGTGTTTACTAGTCAAAGTGTATTTACAAAAGATTACCCTGAACATTTCGGAAATCATGATAAGGCAGTTCGTATTAAAACGATTCATTACGCTAATGATGGTGATGGTAACATAGAAGCTTCTAAGCATGATGAAAAAACAATAACGTTTCCTTATGAAATGTCTCAAGAAGATTTATCTGCAAGAATAAAAGATTCTAATGGAAATGTTATTGCTATACTTAAAAAAGATTTAAATGGAGATGTAAACATATATCATCCAAGTAATACAGAAGAGGGTCAACATATAGATTATTTGTCTACAGATGATGAAACAAAAATAAGAAGAGGTTCTTTAACTAAAAATAATGTAGTCCATACAATTTCAGGAAATTCAATAGGTATTATTCAATATTCTGATGATAAAATTAAAGAAGAGAGTATGCTTACAAGTCAGTCTTCATATTTTATACAAGATCAAGATAGCTCTGATTTTTTAATACAAAGATTTAGGAAAGACCAGTCTAGTCCTTCTTCTCCAGTACGAATGATTGATAAATTAATTAAGGGGCAAAGAAGTGGTGCAGATGTAGATAAACTTGTTTTAAGTATGGCTACACAATACTATGATGCTGTTCCTGGGAATGTACAGGAAATGGCTAAACTAGGAGCAGGAAAGTTCCCAAGCAACTTAGCTTATTTAAAAGAAGTTTTAAAAAATAAGTTTTTAAAAAAGATAGCAGACAATAAAACTGCAGGAAGTTATTTAGATTTTAGGCCTGATGATTGGAATCAAGTAACTCAAGAAGAAATTGTTATGCCAGTAACAAACAGTTTACTGGGGGCAATTTTAAAATCTATGGGCAAAAGAAATAGTGATTTTATAAGTGATAATGATAGGTTGTCTAGTGTTAATGATTGGTTGTCAAAAAATAAGAAATATGTATTAGTAGCAAGAAGTCCTTTAACGGGTTTAGATGGGCTAGGGTTGTATTACATTAAAAACTTAGATCCTACTATAGGAGATAGTTTTATTATTCATCCTAAAGAAGTAAAAGAAAGGCATCAAGGAGACCAAGATAATGATCATGGGCATGTTGTTTTACTTGAGGATAGTGAGGTTAAAGATTTTAGAAAACTTACTACTTCTATAAATCCAATGGGGTTAAGCAAATATGCAAGGACAGAACAAGAAGTTAATAACTCTGAGTTAAGTCAAGTTCCTGTTGTATCTGCTAATATGACTTATGGCGAAACTGCTATTGGGGAAATTGTTAACATTATGAGGTATTCTTCTTTATTTAATAAAATATTTAAAGATGGTGGCATACCCTTTTTAATGACATCTGAAGAAGATTCTTTAGTTTTAGATAAAAAAGTTACTATTAAGATAAGAAAATTAGATGATTTTATTAAAGATCCTTTGGTTATGACTAAAGACGGTGGATCTTTTTCAGGTAAATTTTCTGAGTATTTACGGATACATTTACAATCTGCATTAGATCATCCAAAAGAACTGTTATTAAACGAATGGGATTATAGTTCTAAGCGTCTATCTAAAAAAATGTTTTATAACCCTGTTGATCCGTCTGGTGAAATATCTGATAGAATTTATGAAACTATAAATAAAATATTGATTCAGAAGATATTAAAAATAAATAGCTTTGTAGATAATATGGTTGATCCTCAAAGAGGTCAATTAAAATTTGATCAAATTTTTAACTATTCTAAAGACTATTCAGACTTTATGACTGATAGAGCTGGATATATAATTCAAGCGCAACATGATTATGCAAAAAAAGTAGGTAGAAAAGGAAAACTACATAAGTATTATAACAAGCATGCGATAATAGATAAAGACAATTTGTCGGTAGAAGCAGACAATTTACCTGTAGATTTAAGTGAACAGATTACTACTGTTTTCTTTGAAATTTTAGAAAACCAAGGTTTAGACATAGGTGAGTTTTATAACATTGATCCTAATGATTCTTTAAGGGTGCATACAAGTGCAATAAAAAATTTAACAGGTAGAAATAATGAAAATATGCTTTCGCTATTTAGCGAGGAAGAAGCAAGCGAATTGTCTAATCGTCAGAAACAACAATCAGCAAAAAAATATGCACAAATATTACAAAAAGAACTAGAAGAATTAACCAAGAAAGAAAGAATGTCTCCTAATATGAAAGAAGCTTCTTTAGAAACTTTAATTACTTCTAAAACGTGGGATTACAATGATAAATATATTGAGTTTTACGACAGATGGTCTAAGTTTTATAAGCATAGATTAAAAACTAGTGCTATGCAAAAACTTGCTACGATTGAATATTTAAAAGGTCAAGCTCGTCGGAACGCAACAGGTAGTTTTGCCACCAGACAAGCAATGAATATCATTCCTCCAGTTAGCAGGGAAAATAAAACAACATTGCACCCTGAAATAATTAGTGAATATTTATCTAATTACAACGAAGAATTAAGTCAATTAAATCAAAATAGAAAAGATTATTTAAAGACTTGGGCTAAAGAAAATCCTGTATTAGTTAAAAAATTAAAAGAAAGGAATTGTGAATAATGAACAAGAAATGTAGCGACTCAGGAAAAGCGGTAAAAGAAGTATCTGATTTTTTTCATGATCACGATGAAGAAATTGATGATATTTTTAATGAAAATACAAAATCGCTTCAAGATGCTCCTAGTAACTCACCTGAAGGTAGATTTTGGACTTCTTTAACTCAAAGAGCTAAGTCGAAAATGAAAAAAATATTAGATGGTGCTATTTATAATCACAGCAATCAAACAGAAACAGAAAAAATGATGGAGCGTGAAGAAAATATAAAAGCATTATTAAAAAAACATTTTAAAAATAGTCCTGACAGGCAGAATTCTATACTTTTAGGTCTTAAATTAACTTCTTTAGCTGCAAGTGATCCTGCTTTAAATGATTTAATATATAGAACTAATTTCCGAATTAGACATGGAATGGATGTTGATAGGTTAGAAAAAGCGGGTCAAGGAATAACTTCTGATCCCGATACTGATGTACCTGAATTAACTTCAATGCCTATTGCTCATTTAAGGATAATAATGAGAATGGTTAACGAAGCGTTAGCTTTTCAACAAAAAAGAAAAGTAATGACACCTTGGAGACATAGATTGTTTTTTTCTCATACAATACCTAAAAATGTGGGAGACAAAGCTTTAAGCATGCCTTTAAATAATTATTTACGGTTTGTAGAAAATTATAATAATGAAAAAAATGCTTATGGTAATAATTTTATGAGACCAAAGCCTTTCCAAGATAACGATGAAGGTATTCCATTAGATCCGTATACAAATAAACCAATAGTTGGTTTTGATACTTTAAGAAGACATGAATCTGGAGTTTCTCATTTATTAGAACACGTTAACCATTTTTATAGTATTGTTAACACTAATTCAAAGCAACAATTTTCGTCAAGAAATGATTTATTTGAATTTTTTTCAGATTATAGAAATGGAAAAGCAATTTTTACGAAAGGTAAAGATGGAAAATTTAATGTATATATGTATGGAAGAGACAGAAAAGTCCCAACAGGTAAAAAATACGAAAATGGTGATTTAGTATACGAATGGAAGGGTAGGGATTACACAACAGAACAGAAGCAATCTTTTGCAGATTCAAAGAAAAAAGTTCCTGTAGGTAATTATATTGAACCTTGGAAAACAGTAAATAAAGCAGGATATAAAGGTGTACTTGAGTTTACTGAAGAGCAGGCTAGGGAATGGGAAATGATAAATCGTTCTTTTGATAGAGTTTTTAATGAAATTTATGAATCTGTTATAAAAGAGTCTGATGCTTTAGATACTGCTTATAAAAAATTAGCTAACAGATTGACTCCACAAGAATTAGAATCACTTCCTGTAGAAGCTAGAGACGTATTACAAAGAATTAATTCTTTACGAGATTCTGTAGATAGTAATTTTTTTGAATCGTTAAAGTTAACTCAGATTAAAAGACAAAAACTTGTTATTGGTACTAAAAGCGGACAGGAAAGATTTTACGATGAAAATGGAGATGAAGTTGTAGGGTTTCCTGTAGAAAGATATTATCCTGATAGATATTTTATGGCTGACTTGCCTCAAATTTTTAGAGAGACTATTGAAAGGCTAAAAGAAGAAGTAGAGTCATTGAGTGTACTTGCAAATTATAATGAATATGACAAAACAAATACAGATGAAGACGATGATTCTGGTCTTGATAGAAAGCAAGCTCACTCTCAATGGGTAAGAGCTTCAACAGATTTATTTAATATGGAACAAACTTTAAAAAAGTATTTGCTTCGTGAAGAAATTTATGATCAAGAAGATGTTTATGATCCTTTTACATTATTGTTTTTAAAACAGTTTAAACCTGTAAAACATTTTATTCCCTCTACGTTTAAAAGAAAAGATGCTGACGTTGTTCCTAATATGATATCTTCATTGTCTAATGCTATAATGGAAAAAAAATTAGCTTTTGAAGCGGTTACTGCTATCGCAGATGAAAAAGATCCTATTTTTAAAAGATATATACTTAATAATTATTTAAAATTTATAGGTAGTCCAGATTCTGAAGCCACTATAGCTGGAATTCCTTTTACGGACAGATCTTTTGCTAAAACATTAGGTGTTGATGTTTCAACAGTAGTTGGGACTTCACAAACAATGAAAAGGTTATTAACTGGATTAAACTTGTCTGGCTCACTTCAAGGATTACAACAGTTACCTAGTATGTTTACAAAAATAGCAGAAGTAGGATTAGGTGCTACATATCAAGCTATAAACGATTCTCAATCTGATCGAGGTCAAAAAATATTATTGCAAGCAGGAATATATAACTTTCAGGAAATGTTTGAAAATGCAGTAGAAAACGTTATGGCTGGAGACGTAGAAAGAACACAAAAAGAAGCAGCTCAAAAAGCAATACGAAGAGCAAGGCTTGCAATTAAAAAATTAAAAAAGGGCGATAAAAGCGATTCTTACATAAAAGAACAAATTTATCTTTATCAAAAAGAGTTAAGCAAAATTGATAACTCTAAAATAAAAGAAATGAGTAGGATGATAGCTAATTATGCAGTTGCAGGAGAAGGAGCTCCACCCCCAAAAGGATCTACAAGAATGACGCAATTTTTGTATGGCGCAAAAAAGTATATAAATCCATTTCCAATAACTTTTACAGAAAGAATATTAAGAGGCACATCATTTTTTATTGGATATAATAAATACATGGAAATACATCCTAATTTAGATCCTCTTGACCCTAAAGCAATACAGGCGGGAACTGATTTTATGAATCAAACAGACATGTTTTTAGGTATGGAGGGAGTAGGGGAACAATTTGGTACCGAATTTATGAAATTAGTGAATTCTGTTACTGTTTGGAGAAATCAAAAAATAGCTTATGATTACAGAACAATAAAAGATATGTATTTTAGTTATTTACCTACTCCTGATGAGATAGGTGGAGAAAATAGAGTGCTTGCTCATGGTAAAGCTTTTACATCTCTTACTAAAATGGGAATGTTAATGAATGCTAGGGCTTTAAATATGTTTGGTGGGGTAACTGGTGGATATGTTGTAACTAATAAAATGATTTATAGTGGAATGGCAGACCCTCATATGTTTGTATTGGGAGGTGTGATGGCAGCTGGTGGCTACATGGGTCATAAATTATCAGATATATTGGGAACGTCTGAGAAAAAAACAATGCAAATGGCTTTAAATATGAAAGGAGCCAGTGGTATGTCTCAATTTTTTCTTCATACTGGAATGGGTTTAGCAACTAATTTTGTATTATTTAGTAATGCTTATACAGGTATTTTAGGCGCAGGTGCTATAGCTTCAGTAGCAGGTATGGTTAAAAGAAAAAGTTATAACTCTGGAGCTACCCAAGTGTTAAATGGGTTAAACTCTCCTCCTTATTTAATAGGAACTTCACTTATGCTTCTTGCAACAAAACTTTTAAGTGAAAATGAAGAAGATGACCCTAAGTTAAAAGATTACATAAGATTATTAGCTATGCCTTGGGGTTTAGGGGCAGCAGCTTTGGTAAACTTAGCTTTTGCTGGAACGGAAGCAGGAAGAATTGGATTAATTAAATTATTTCAACCTGAATTTTATGAGCAATTTGCTTCTTGGTTAAATCCGTCATTAACAACTGAAGCGTTAGTTAAGGATGCAGTAAGTATAGTAGACAAGCCTAAAAAGTTTAATTTACCTCCTAAACAAAAAATTCAACAATCAGTTCGCCAATATAAATAATCTATGTATATTATTGACCTTAATAATTACCAATACTAATTAAAAATGTTCGCTACAATTTATCGCTACAAATTATGACTACCGCATTCCATAATTTTAGCAAACATAGAACATGCCTGGGTGGTGGAATTGGTAGACACTATGGACTTAAAATCCATTGTCCGTAAGGACGTTTTCACCACGAGGGTTATGAGTTAGCTGAGTTGTGGCGCTACAAATGCGCTACAATTCATGGCTAAAAAGAGTATAAAACTAGCAAAAAACTTTTATTACAGTTCTAGTGGTTCAATAGAATTTCGTAAAATGATCCGAGGCCAGTTGCTTACTGGTAGAACAGGATTAACAGATCCCTATGAAGTAAACAAGTTGGCAAATGATATACGTCAAAAGTTTATTAATGAGTATTATCAATTAAAAACTCCAGATTTTGAAAAAAAGAAAGCTCAGAAACACGTTTTACTAGCTCGGTTTTTGCTAGACAAGGAAGAGCAGGGTAAATCTGCAACTTATACAAAGACTCTACAAAGTAATATTAATAACTATTTTAAAAATGGAATTAATACAGATCGCAGTAAGTCTTTTCAAAATGCAGTTCGTAGGGATTATAATATTTTTGCAAGATGGTGCAAGAAGGAAGGGTATCATTTAAAGATACTTAAAGGAAATACAAATTCTGAAGCAAGAACAAGAGTATTGAATTATGATGAGTTTAGTTCAATAATTAATTGTACTGGGGTTACACAAGATTTTAAAGATTGTTTAGAATTTATATATTATACTGGGTCAAGAAGGAAAGAAGCTAACGCACCTAAAAGTGAATGGCTTAGAAAAAACAATGATGGAGGTTATTACTTACAGGTAATAAAGAAAGGAGGATATAAAAGAATAGTAAGGGTGAACAGTCAAGCTTTAGAAATTTTAAAAAGAAGGGATTTTGTTTTTTGGGAGTTTCGAAAACAATGGATTACTAGAGGGTTTAAGAGGTATGCTAGGAAAGCGGGCGTAAAAGATGTTCAAGTTCATGATTTACGCAGAACATTTGGTTACAACCATTTGAAAAAATATGGGGATATTGCTAAACTTTCTAGGTTATTAGGGATAAGTTTGGAAGTAACAAATAAACATTACACACCTTTATTAACTGCAGATATTGAAGATTATACTGTTTAGAGTTGTGTTGTATGTGTATTTTACTATAAATTTATACATATTTGAGCATGTGCTGCTCAACAGGGTTCAATAAGAGGAACTGGCTACACTGTCCAAAGAGAGATTTCTTTCTTGTGAAGCCAGTCCTCGAACCCCACAAAACGCCTAACACATTCCGTGCAATAATTTAATCTTTTCTTGTCGCTATCCAAAGTTAAAATATACATTTTTGTGTAATTTTATTTCTTGTTACTCAATATTGTTACTTTTAAATTAGATTGAGTAATTAATAATAAACTGGGTAATACAAAATGAAAAATTCAATTCAAGATTCAATCCTTGAATCAGGTTTTTCTATAACGCACATATCTAAAAAAACAGGTGTTTCAAGAAAAACTATTTATAATATTATTCAAGGTAAGATTCCAACAGAAAAAACTAAAAATAGAATACTGCAAGGGTTAACTAATAAAGTTGATTGGTTAAGTCTAAAAAAAATAGGGGGGAAGGTTACGGTGGAAGCGCAATATTTGATAGATTTACAAAATGACAAAATAAAATCTCAAGCAGATAAAATTTTATCATTAGAAAAACAATTAATGCATAAGCCTATAACTTTTATAGGCGGTAACATACCTGATTGGAATACTATTGAGTATGATGTAAAAACAACTCAGAGCTACAAACCAGTTAATTGTTTGTTTTCTAAATATAAAATGGATGATTATGTAAAGTTTTTTAAATATTTAGGATATAATTCAAGTGAAGCAAGATACGTGTGGGAAAGACATTCTAAGTATATGACATCAACAAAAACTTACAATAAAGAAGATTTTATGAGGAATAGTCCGTTTGTTAACATTAAAGAAACTGATGAATTAATTGTAGATCAACTTTCAACTTTAAATTTTTTTGAATCGAATATAAAAGCCAATATAGTTAGTGTAATTCAAGTTGCAAAGTGTGTATACATTCATAAAAATGGTAGCCATGTACTTGCTAACATAACTGTTTTATTTGATATTATTAATTACCGTTCAGAAAGCAAGATAAAGTTTTTAGAGGTAAATTAGTTTTGGGTATGCCCTAGTAGATTAACTAGGGTGTATAGGTGGGTTTGGATTATATTTTTTTAATCCAATCTTCAATGTTCTCGACTACATAAGTAGGAGTTCTATTTCTTGTTATAATTAATAAAGGCCTTGTTCCTTCTTTTGTATTTTCTTCTGCTTGTTTTAAAGCTTTCCATATTGGCAAACGTTCTACGTTTTTACATTCAATAGAGTAAGGAAATAGTTTACGAGCCGCAGGCGAAAGAACAATATCTTCTCCGTTAACGCCCATGATTTGAGATTTAATATCATCTTCATCTAGTTTGTTTTTAAATAAATTTCTCAATAAATCTCTAACATAATTTTGCAATCGTCTACCTTTTGCTTTTGAACTTTTTACATTAGCCATTTAATTACCCTCAAAACAAAATTCGCAGTAATCATCCAAGTTATCATTGTCTGTAATAACAGAAGGGAAGTATCCTAGGCATCTAGAACATTGATGTTTGTTTATGTTCGTTTTACTTTCTAGTAAGTTAAATAACTTTTCAAATCGTTCGGATTCTGTTTTTTGCCTAACCTTATCTCGCCTATTATCTGACATTTTATTGCCAAAATAACCCAATATGAAAGATATGATTAATAAAGGTATCATAATGTCGTAAGTATGAAATGATATTTCTTCTAACACATATTTTAACATTGCTCACTCCTTTTTCTTTGTCTGTACATTCTTTGGTATTCTAATCTCTTAGCCGCTTTTACATATTTATTATGTTTTTGATTTTCAACCATCATAAGTTGCTTTAATCTCTTTACCATATAAGATTCATCATTTACTTCATTTTTTTTAATAAGCTTTTTATAAAATGGTATTAACTCTTTGTTTGTTATTTTTTGGGACTGATGCATTATTACTACTCCTATTTGTAAAGTTTATGTGCCTCTTGGCGCCAACCTTTTGTCATCCATTCTTTAATTAATTAAATCATGAAAAGAGGCACAATCAAAAAAGGCAGGTAGACGAAACAAGGAATAACGCCTACCATACCTGTACGATCATAATAGTATGATCAAAAGAATTTCTTCATTAGTTTTTTAAAGCCAACAAATTCATATTTTTTCCGCATATCTTGAATTGCAAATAAACACAGAATTAATACAAAAAAACATATAGCTATAAAAAGAATTGAAACTGATAGGATTAATAAATTGCCTATCCAATTACTTATTATTATCATTTATACTCCTAGTGCATTGAGGACAAATAATCCTCGGTTTTTTGTACGATGGAAAATTAGAAAGAAACATAAATTTCTTATTATTCCATGGTTGATGTTCAAATGTTTCGTAACATTTTTTACAAGTAGGACAAAACTTTACTGATTCGTCTGTCCTACGTGCATCATGTTTCCAAGCATTTGCTTTGATACCCTCAAGCTGTTTATACTTAATAGACATTTTAGACCTTAGTTAATGCCAACTTTTTAAATAAGTCTTTAGTGTCTTCTATTGTAGCTTGCTTTGGTATGTGTATTTCTTTATCTCTTATCGGATCGCCGTTGTATGCAGTTTCGTAAAACAAACATTTGTCACCATCAAATCCCATTGTAAGTCTACCGCTTGTACCATATCTTACTTTAGCCGCTATGATTTGATTTTTGTTTGGACCGAACTCACTATCTTCAAAACGTACCTTATAATCATAATATATAAAGATTATGTTTTCTGCTAACTGCTCTATAGAACCTGATTCTGCTAAATCACTTAGTTTGGGGATTGGGTCAACACGTTGTTCTATATTTCTGTTTAGCTGACTTACTAGAATAGAAACCATTTTATGTTTCTTAGATAGCATCTTGTATTCCTGCATTATTGATTCTATCTCAAAACGTCTGCCTTCTAATTTTGTATTTGCTTTAATTAACTGTATGTGATCGTCAATTACAACATCAGGCCTAAATTTCTCTATAATAGCACTTGAACCAGCTAGATCGAATACATCATCAAACATGATTAATTGTTTTTTAAATAGCTCTTCCAGCTCCACAAATGAGCGATCAATTTCTTTTTGTACAGATGCATCAATGTTTCCTTTGCGAATTTTAGAATGGCTTAAACTTGTATTAGAAACAACGAGCAATTTCTTAAGCATTTCTGAATTAGACATTTCTCTGTTAAAGACTAATACTTTATATCCTTGTTGTAATAACTTGTGTACTAGATTGATACAGAATGTTGTTTTACCATGACCAGGTCTACCTGCAATAACTGATATTTCTCCACGAGTCATTCCACCTGCTAAATGATTTAATGAATCGTAACCGTATTTAATAAGATCAACAGGGTTTTTAATAGCCTCTGTTGTTTCTTTAATTAGCTTTGATAAACTAAATTCTTTTCCAGTTCTCATTCTTTGGAGACTATTAGTTACGTTACTTACTTTGTTTACAATGTCTTCGTATTGTTTGTTGTTATCTAAACAAAAGTTTTTAATATCTTCTGCCTCTCTAATAAGTTGACGTTGTAAATATTTCTCTAATACAATTTGAGAATAACTATCTACTTTACTTTGAATGCCATGATCTAATAAACCTGTTACATAAAAACTATTTAAGTCTGGGTATTTTTTTCTGTCGTTAGCAGTTATCATAGAACAAACTGAAACTGCATCAATAGAACGATCCATTGAATTTAATCGGTTCATTATTCTCCATATTCTTTGATGCATCCCTACATAAAAAACATTAGCGCCTGTTATATTTCTTGTTGCGATATTGTAATTGCTTTCTTTATTTAATACAGATCCCAATAAAGCTTCTTCTGCTACAATAGAATGAGGTAGGACTTTTGGGAGTTCAGTCATCGCACACCTCGCAATTAGATGGATCATTGAAAACATCAATTATATCATCTGCTGATGCAACACTATCTACTGCTTTTAATAACGATTTCATTTCAGGTTCGTTTGCTACGTTTTTAGGTAGGAACTCAAAAGCAGTTTTTACAACTCTTGCGTCTTCGGGTGTTAGTGCTATAATATGTTTGTAAACATCGTGGTTGATGTCTTTGAGGGAATTAATTTTACGCATTTTTTTCCTTGTGTATGTAAACGCAAAAAGCCCATAGGACAATTATACCTATAGGCTTTCTATGTTTTAATTGTGATTAACCTGTGCTGCCCGAAAGGTCGTCCAAAACCTTTTTGGGGGAACTACAATCTACTTTGTAAGCAGATTAAATGCACGACTTTTTATTGTATTGCCATTACCAATGAGACCGTATTCTTGTGGCTTGCTTCCATGATCTATGTCATCTGTAGTAACATTAAACATTTTCCAGTTGTTGTTCTCAATGTCTCCGTACATATCATAAATATCAGAGTATCGTTTCATGATGTTTTCACCTCTGCCACTATATTTAGCTTCTGTCCAACCAGTGTTTTCGTATACGCCTTGTTTGTTCTTTCTGTTAATTGGTCTTGGCTTTTTGTTTAGGCTATATAAAGCTTTAGCATAGGCTTCAGGACTCTTAAAACTATTTAGTTGTGTCATCTTATCAATGTCATCTTTAATTAGTTTTTGTGCGCTTGCAATACCTTCAATTGTATCAGTAAACGTATCAATTTTAAGACGATGATTCTTTGTGTGTTTTGCTGAAAAATTCATTGTGTTATTTGCTACTGCCATCGTGAATGTATTTTGACAAAATATTCTTATGATAGTTGTAAAGAATTTAAAAGCATTTGATCCATCGTGACTATTTACAAGTGTACCATAACCTTTGATTCTGCCATTTTCGTCTCCATCTACAATTGTATCAACAAATTCGTTGTTTTCAAATTGTACATATAGCTTTTTACCATCTGCAAACTCTCCATGATGTATCACTTTACATTCTAAATCTTCTACGAATGTGCCTACAACATCATTAAATATTGAATTTGCTATTGGGTGATAACGTTCTGTAGTTACGTTTAACACTTCTTCGTTATCGTCTCGTTTAATCTGTTTATAACCTTTTATGATTTCACCATGCTCATTGTAGATAGGTGCTTCATTTACGTCCCAGTTAAAGTAATCCATGTGTATTTCTCCTTGTGTTGTTATTGCTAGACTTAAATTATCATTTTCTATTTGTTCTATGTTTTTAAATAAACTCATTTATTACTCCTACGTTTTTTATTTCTAGCTTCTCTCATTATCACATAAAACAATGAATAAGCATCGTTTATTTGACTTGTTGTATGCGTACCATTTGCTAATATCCTATCCGTTTCTTCTCCATTTTGCCACGCAGTTTCCATTACATCTTCTATGATGTCTATTAATCCGTTCCATTTTTTATTCATTCTTTTTTATTTCCTTCTGTAGTCTTATTATTTCTGTAGTTATGTAAACAACGCAATCCAATAATTCTTCAAGAGATTCTTGAATGAAATCTCTTCCATCGTGGGGATCCATATCTTTACCGTATTTTTTTTGACCTAATTCAAGCCTTTCTTGTATTAGTTCTACTATTTTTTTGTTTACACTCATTCAGCTTCCTCTCGATCACAATGCTCTAAACATTTAGGGCAAATATCGTAATCATCGTATAGTTCTATTCCACAACAATTAGACACTTCCATTTTTGTCTCCTTTTTCTATTTGTATTTCGGGTGGGTTAGACCCGAATTTGTGTTTCTCAGCGTTTTGTTTTTGTTTAAACGTTGCGCTGCTTGTATTAATCATTGCTTTTAAATACAACAGGCCTTTGCCTTCTAAATGATATTGGCTTTCGGTATATTTATGTATAGAGGAACGAACTACATCGTAATTCGCTCCATCTATAGCATAAACCAACTTGTGCCACTCTTTATTCAGTGTATCGGTAGGTATTTTACCTTTATGGTAAAGATACACGTCTTGTAGGGGTTTTTTTAGATACTGTGGAAGCGATCTAAAAATCATCTTCGATTCATTGGACTGTTGTCTCGGATGTGTTGTGTAGCCACAAGCTGGACATCTTCCCATTAAGCAATATATTCCTTTAGAAGACCTTGGCTAGATTGACCAGATACAGTTCCTAAAAGCTCTATAAAAGGCATATGAACTAAGTTCATTGCTTCTTTGATTGCACTTTTTTTATTTGATGCTGTTACAGACTCTAACGTTTGCAATGCATCAAGACTAAAACACTTTAAGTATGATTCTTTAAAATCATCATTTGAACGAAACATAGTGCTTAAATATGTTTTTATTGGCAATTGACTTTGAAGGGCAAATAACTCATCTAATTGATGAATTGTTACATCCTCAGTGTGACGATCAAGCCATTTTTTTGCTAAATCGTTAAGGAATTTATTGTTATCACACTCATTGTTGTCTTGTGCATAAAATGTTAAAGGCATTAATTCATTTAACCACTTAACAACAATGTTCATTCCATATTCGTTTACTTTATATGGGTCAATTTGATTTTCTACATATTCAAACAAAATAGGAGTAATTAATTTGTTGACTTTGTTATAAGAACTTTGAAATATGTCTTTTGCATCGCTATCTTTTACAATTTCAGAGTTATTAGACTTCTCCTTTTTTAATTTTGCAATATATTTGTCATTGTGTTTGTATTTAATAGTTGGATTTGTGAGTCTTCCATCCCAAGCTATTATATCAATGTCTGCAATAGAGTTGTTGGTCATTAAACTAATTTCTCTTCTAAAAGTTTGTTTATTTTTAAACTTACTTACTTCTAGTCGAGCATGTCCTTTCTCCCAAGCATCTCTATGTATGTCTTTATCAATTGGAACTGATTTAAAATACGTTGCGCCTACGAGTGTTTTATTGACAAAGAAATCAGCAAGAAAATCATCATCTTCACAATAATATTCATCAGCATATTCTTCAAACATGTTGTAAGTGTATTGAGGCTCTTTACCCATTTCTTTTTGATAATCAAGAAAAGTTTTTTTATCAAACAAAGTAAACATTTTAACAAAAAAGTTTTTTCTCCAATTATCATTTACTTCATCATTAATGCTATCACATGTGTTTTTGAAGTTTTTGAAATCTTCGTCTTTGTGAAAATCCACAATCTGCTTTACATCTTTAGCAGTCATTTTGCCTTTTAATGTTTTTTCACTGAATTCAATATCATTTCCAAACATTTCTATTAGATTTTCTTCTTGTACATTAATAGGAGCAAGACATATACCTAATAAATACTCCATAATAGTTGTAGTGTCGTAAGCATTAGTTTTTACGATTTTTGAAAACACAGGATGAAGATTTGTTAAGTTAATTGCATCTTGTATCCATGCAGATTTCATTCCGAAACGTCTTTGTATTTCTTTTCTCGTTATTTCAGGGTTTTCTGCAAACATCATTTTTACTGCTTCGCTTGCATCTAACAAATCCATGTCTACAGTAAACATGTTTGATGATAATTGTCTTGTTACATCATCTATTTTGCCATGATACTTTGAACGAATCATTTTAAACGTAGGAACGGTTTCCATTTTTAATTCTTTAGCAATTGCTAATCTTTGATGGCCGTTAACGACTACATTTTCGTTTTTATCATTTACACGATAGGTAATAGGTGTTTCCATACCAATGGTGTTAATGTTGTCTTTTAATAATTGATAAGCACTAGATCTTTTGTTTACAGACCTAACGTTACCTTCGGATATTAATTGTGTTGGGTTCATTTTGTTTCCTTATTTATTCATGAATGCTAATCCCTCGATTAAGCATCCATAGGTTAAAATCAGACTTTATTTCATTGAATGATTCTTTAGTTTCAAACTGTTTTGACTGCTCAAAAAGCCAACTATGCATATCGGATATGTCTCCACCATGTACTTCACGTAGCATCGTGTCAAATGATTCAAAGTTTGCTTTTCTGCGGTAGTTTTCGAGTTGTTCTTGTTTTGATTTCAAGGTTATCCTTTGTCGGAGCAGAGTAGGGAGCAGAGAGATGCGGAGTCTCATATGTCCGAGGCAAGGAGGTATACTCCCTACTCTATTAATTAATTAGAAGGGGAGATCATCATCAGTATCTACACTATTTACTGTGGGTGCTACTACAACTCCATCAATCCAAGGGTGCCATTCTGCTACTTTAACAGAAACCATTGGTTCTCCATTATTACTTGTCCAGTGATCCGTTTTGGTTTTCACAACAACTGGCTTACCAACAACAGAATCATCATCCATTTCTTCATTGCTCTCAGGTATTAAGATTTTTTCTATTTGTCCACCATTTTCTTCAACAATTACTTTATCTGTTGGGTAATCAATTGATTTTAAAAAGTTAACAAATGATGCATTATCTGATTCAAGTGGGGTAGATCCGCCTTCAGATATTTTTATTTTCTTTGTAATCCAAACATCAGCCCATATTCTTCTATCATTGTACTCGGGATGTTTGTCTCCATCTATTTTTAACGTTACTTTGTATATATCACAAAGTTTATCGGTTTTTGTTTGAACTTCTTTTCCTTCCTGAACTTCAAATACATGAGCGCAATATGTATTATCTGGAATAGGTTCAAAGTCTTTCTTTTTTTCACTTACTTTATTTGGGTTGTATTGTATTGCCATTAGGCAGTCTCCTTTGTTTTTAACTTGTTTAGGTATTCTTCCATTTTTCCATAATATTCATTGAAATTCAATGGAGTTACTTGTTCTTTTTTCTTTTTAAACTTTGTATAAACTGTATGAGGTAATCCAGCTTGTAACATTTCTTCAAGAATTGCATCATAAACTGCTTCTTGTTCTTCTGTCATCCATTCAGATTCTATTTTGCGATACACATCGTCTGCAATATTGCATAATCTGTTTACTGCACGTTTAAATCCGTTTGTATTTGCAGCTGCAACATTTTTGTCAATGTCAATTACATTTTCTGCAGTATGTGGCGCACCACTTTTAAACATAACACGAGCAGAGCCTGGACTCATAAACGTTCTTTTTACTCCATGATCGTCAACAACTAGATTTCCTGTTACAATAATCCATTCACTACCAAGAAATTGAACAGGATTGTTTCCTGCAGGTATCCAAGACCATGTGGGGAAATGTTTACTTAACTGATTTCTTAAATATCCCTCTGTTACATAATCAAATCCTGCTTTTTGTTTTACTTTTGCATCAGGAGTTTTTGTGTTAGATCTATCTTGTGAAGCATTGTATCTAAATTCTTTTTCTTCAGCAAATTCCAACATTTTTTCTTCAGATGGTGTCATTTTTACAACATCTACTGGTTTTTTCTTTTTAACTGGCATTTTTCACCTCTTTTTTTAAGTGTTCTACTTCGAAATGGTCATTTGATTGGAAAAACCATATTTCCAATATTTTTAACATTGTTTCGGGAGATATATTGTTTGAATCCATTATTCCTTCAACCACTGCGTCAAAAGCTTCATTTAATTGTATTCCTACATCTTCATATATCTCATCTATCATTACGTCATTTTCTGTTGTCATTATTTCTCCTTAGTTTTACGCAATATCTGCAGTCTTTTCGTTCTAATCCAATAGTTGGGAAACTTTGGTATCTAATACATGTATTTGACACGTTTATTTCCCAAACATTGTCACAAGTTTGACAGACATATAGCTTTTTAGATTCTTTATAGCGTTCTTTTCTTCTAGATTTTTCTCTAGTGTCTCCTCTTATAAAAGATTCTATTACCCAGTCCATTATTATTTCTTATAAGCAGAATTACATGAATCAGAATAAGGGCAATATTTCACATTGCATTCCCATTGGTAATAAGGAATCATTTGTTGATTTTCAGGAGCTTGATCGCTTTCTGCAATAAATTTGGCTTTTTCCCAGTATTTTTTTGCAAAATCAATGTACTGCAAGTCAACTTTCTTTTCTTTAGTCAAGCTATTATCTTTATTGTAATAAATAAGGTTCATTTCAACTACTTCATCGCAATACTCTTTACTTTTATTTAACATCATTGCGTAAGTACCTAATTGAAACTCATAATTATTAGCTGGGTTAGGGTCTCTGTTTTTTGTATGGCCAAACATAGTTCTCCACTTGTAAGAATTGCATGTTTTGTAGTCATATAAATAACCTTTATGTGTTTTTGAATCCACAATTAATAAATCAAAACTGCCACCTATATTTAAATCTTCGTCTTTTATATATTCTTCTGTATGGATATAAGCATTTTTGTCGTGAAGATATTTCATTGCTTTTTCTATGTCTTCGCCAATTAATGTTCCTAGTTTAAATAATCTCATTGTTTTATCGTCAATTTCACTTTTTGGGTAATTATTTTTAGCAAACCATAGCTTTTTAGCACACATTCCTGCGGAACTAGCTGAAAAACGTCCATCGGATTGAACTTGTCGTTCAGCCATTTTTATTTTTTGCTCATTTTGCAGGTGTTTATTGTAAGCGCCTATTACATCAAGCATCTAATGCTCCTTTTTCTTTTATTTCGTGAATATGTTCAAATGTGGGTAAAAATCCATCTTTCTCTATTTCATAAAGTTGTTTTAATTTTCCCATTTTTATGATATAAATAAGATATTTGGCTACATCTTCAGAAATCATTAACCGTTGTCTTAATTTTTTATAATCTGTTCTAAAATCAAGTTGGTTCTCGTGGTCTCTAGCATCTATTTCAATGCTTACATTGTTATTATTGTCTATAGGGGTATTGGTTACATCGCAAATGTATTTCATAATTAGTCCTTGTAAGTTTGGTTTAGCTTAGTTTTTGAAGATGGTAATGTCTTTCACGAGATACAGTTTCTGTATAATCTTTATGCTTTATAAAGCCTTTCATTTCTTTTGTGGCTTTTTTCATTCGTGTTGCATAAACATTACCTCGAAGGTAAGGAGTAGTTTCTTGAATTTTTCTTCTACATCTGCGAATCGTAGACTCACTAATGAAATCGTTGTTTTCAAGTGTTTCAAAGAATGTTCTTACATTCATTTGATTATCTTCATTTTGATAGAAGTTGGGGTATTTGACAGTATAAAATTTAAAAGTTAATTTAACGTCACTGTCTCTTGTTTCGGGTACTTTGGTGAGGATCTCTTTTACAAGATCATAGGTTTGATTTTTGTTCATGTGCTGCCTCTTGTTTGGGTTATATCACCGTCCAAAGTGATGTTGTAATATAATTCTATTGAATTTAGGAATCAATCGAAAGTTCTTTTAATTGCGATCTAGTGATGTATTTACCGTGTGAAAGACTTGTAAAATCACGTTTAGAATATTCATATAAAAGTTCTTGATAAATAGGAAGTTCGCAACCTCGTTTTTGTGGTTTCATAATCCCATCAATAGTTTCATAAATTATAGTATTGTCTAGTTTTCGTATTGCATTTTGCAAATGAGTTGTAGACATATCTTTTATTTTAACTAAACCCTTAGATAAACTTTCATAATATCCTTTAGGTCTTTCTGTAAAATCTTCTCCCATTACTACGTCTTTAATTGTCATATGTTTTTTCCTTATAGTTCTGCGTCATAATAAAGTTCAAGGTCTTCGTTTTTTTTAAAGTATTCAACAACTTGTTCGCCAAATGTGTAATCAGCATATAGTCTTAAGTCCTCTTCTTTAAATTCGAAACCTTGATTTTCAAAGTATTTTATTAACATACCATCGTTGTAACCATTATTGGTTTTAAAGAAATCAACAAAAAGTTTTAATTTATCTCCTAGTTCTTTTCGTATTTCTATTAATCTTTCAAGAGCTATTTTTGAATCTTTTATGCAATACGGTATATAATCTGGTTCTACTTCAATGGCTCCAAATTGCTCTCCACATGTACTATGTTGAACTGCAAACCAAAACTTACCTTCTATATCTCCATTATAATATCTTCCCATGTTATTTTCCTTTTTTTTGTAAAATAGTTTTATGTATTAAAAACAATGATGACTCACTTAATAATTGTAAATCAGTTTCTAAATTCTTTTCAAAAGTTTCTTTCATTACAAACTCATTATAATATGTGCTATCAATTTTTTTTGTTTGTTCAAAAACTGTATTATTTATTATATCTTTTATAAGTAAATATTTTAGTTTATCCATTATTTTTTCTTCCTTGTTTTATGGGGGTTATTGATGATTAAGTAGTTGGGCCTTGCATACATATGAGGATATATCTTCTCTAGCTTTTGCCATCTGTATTGGTCTCCACCAGTTTCTTCATCGTAATTGTACTCGTTAATTACAAATGGGAATTGTTCTCTAAGCAATTCTGTAGCCTCACTATAATCCTTTGCATAGACATATACTTTATTGTATCCAGTTACATTGCCAGTTGATATATCAGTAAATTCGATTACCATTTTTGCTCCTTTGTTTAATGATGAAAAATTGTAGGATACATACCCAGTCTCTGCTCAGATGGTATGTGTTTAAGGATTGCGTATACATAGCAGTCCGAATCCTCCTAATATATAAATTTGGCTGACCAGACAATTAATCGACCATAATTGTTCTGCGTCAGGATCAGTAACTTGATCAGGTTGATAGGTTTTGACTATCTTGGGTTCATAGTAGGCCTCCTGTTATTTCCCCTATTAGGGTATATAGTAGATGATTAGTTTTAAGAGAATCATTTTTGTTCTCTATAATTAAGCTCCAATGCCACGTCAAGGCTATCTACTTATTGGAGAATAGTGAAGTGATGTGATTAACTCCACTACGTTAGACTAGTTATTATTATATACTAGCATTCTTATTGTTTTCTTACATGTCGTAATCAATTAGATACTTTTC
>Ga0206682_10001119_pt1 | contig 26870 bp, 36 predicted proteins | sample M240m12015metaG_FD_155444 | JGI IMG/M metagenome (GOLD analysis project Ga0206682, IMG submission 155444) | Ammonia-oxidizing marine archaeal communities from Monterey Bay, California, United States - M2 40m 12015 | ecosystem: Environmental > Aquatic > Marine > Intertidal zone | place: USA...
TCATCCCCATGATAAATTAAAGTTTCCTGTGAATAAAAACGTACAGGTAATCAAAACCACCAAAAAAACTACTTGACAAAATAGGCATCGTTTGTTATAATACATGTATAACTGGGAAACGACCTATGGTGAAACTGGATATCATACGAGTCTTCTAAACTTGGGTTCAAGGTTCGAGTCCTTGTAGGTCGGCCAGTTAATAACTGCCTCCGTAGTTTAACGGATAAAACATGGCGCTACGAACGCCAAACTCGTGGTTCGATTCCATGCGGGGGCACCAATTTGTATAGGATATTAAAATGGAAGACAATGTAGATTATAAGTTTTTTAAAATGAAAGAGGGTTTCTCTTTCGACCAATTAAGTGAGTCTGACCTTAAGTATTATAAGAAGGTCAAGATGCGTGAGGGTGAAAAAATGGCAGTGGTTGACCGTGAAAGTAAACTAGTGTATGTGGAGGAGTAATGTCTGCTGACATACGGTTATATACAGATAACCTTTTAGATACTAAAGAAATCCACCACCGTCTCATGCAGAACACTAAGTGGAAGTTCGATGGTGCGTCAGGAAGACCCGATGAAATCTTTCGTCATTGGTGTAACTATGACTATACAATAGAAAACAATTCTGATATCAAAACGGTATGGGAACATGTTCAAAGTCAAATACCAGTTAAATTAACTCCACAACGTACCATATTAAATGTGTACAATCATGGAGACACATCTTATACACACATTGATGCACCCAAGTGGACTATCATTGTGTATATGAATCCCGTATGGGAAATGGATTGGGGAGGATATACTGTCTTTACCAATCGACTAATGGAGAAGATTATATATGCAGCTTATCCATTGCCAGGAAGTTTTATAATGTTTCGTGGTAGTATAATGCATAGACCTACTGCGGTGGAAAGGAATGCACCCCTTCCCCGTATGGGATTAACGTTTCAATGTGAAGAAAGTGAGGAATAATGGCACAACGAGATAATTATTGGGATTTCATGAGTAACCGAAATCAAATGGACAGAGAGGGAATGATGAGGATGAACGAATCGCCCGTAGAAACTAAAGTCCGACATCTAGAAAAACGCATAGAGACACTAGAAAAGAAACTCTCTGCAAAGGAATATATGGAAGGACAGTTGAGTCTAGGAGGTTAGTACTCTTCCTTCACTCCACGTTTTTTCTTCTCACCTTTAATCCATGCTTTAGCTTTAGAGTTCTCTATAGGTTTGTCTAAGAACTTCTTAACATCTCGGTATGCACGAAGGGTCTCTTGTTTGTAGTCTTTACCTTCAGAGTTATCAACAATCAACATGTTCTTCTTACCAAAGAAAGTTTGGAACGCACCAATATTCTTTTGAACGCCTTTCCAATACTTGGTAACTTCAACTTCACCTAGTGTACGTTTACGTGTCTTATCACGTTCGATTGCAGTCTCAAGGTCTGTGTTGACAAATATCATTGCAACATCATAACCAATCTTTTGTAGGTTCTGTGCTTGTTTCTTTAACTTGTCAAAGTCTTTACCAGTACCATCAATAACAAGACCTAAACGTCCTTTGACGTACATTGCTTGTTTTACTCCAGTGAGTGCCTTTGCCTTACCACGGAGTTCTTGTCCTTTTACACTAAAGATACCTTCAGCATCCATTTCTACTCCCGCTTTCTTCATTGCGTTTTCGAATGCATCGTCAGAGTTTACAACTCTCATACCAAGTGCGGGTAGACCTGTCTTACCTACAATAAAGGACTTACCACTGCCTGGCCCGCCTGCAAGGAACACTGCTTTAAATATTGCGGGGTCATTGATACCCTCTCTGAGATATTGACTGAATTTAATCATTAGTGTACCCTTATCTTTAACATCAAGTTTTCTAGTTGTTGCTTGAATGAATTTTCTACCACTGTTCTTACTCTACCTTCCACAACCTCGTCATCATTTACATCAAGTACTTCTGTATTTTCTTTCTTTAAGTTTGGTGGTGTCATTATATTTATAACTTTTTGTATTGTATCAAGAACATCTTTTCTACCAATTACTCTATCACCAATATTCTCGTTAGTATTGAATTGAACAAGTTCGTATCCTTCTACACATAAATGTGCGAAGTCTTTCTTAAGTTCTACAGCTTTAAACTTATCACCGTCAGGAACATCAAGTAGAATCACTGCATCATATTTCTCTTCGGGATGACCTTTAATTTTGTAATCATCTTGACCCAAACTGTAAGGGGCATCACATCGTGCAATGCTAATGTTTTCATTGTCTGCTGCGATTGCTTTATACATGAAGTCAAAGAAACTGAGATTGTTTTTTACTGTTGCGATAGTGAGTTTACCATGTGTTTGGTTGTAAGCATGTATGATAGGAAATGACGCAATACCTGAACCACCATATGGTAGATAACTATTTTCTTGATTCAGGGTTAAACGATTAGGAAATCTACCTTCAGGGTTATCCACCCAAGAAGGAATCACAAGTACGTTTTTATATCCTCTACAAGCAACAAAGGCATCATAGATGCATCCACCCATGTACATTGACGATACTGCACGGAACAGTGTATTGTCACTGTCATCTGTATCGATACGAAGGGATGTACCGAACGCCAAGTATCTTTTGTACATATCATTGAAGTCTTCCCACATTTCGAACTGGTAATTTCGAGGGGTCAACTGAGAAATGACATTACCATTTTCGTCAAGACCTTTTGGTTGGTATGATAAAAACATTACTTATCCTTTGTATAATTTTTGGATGTGGTCTTCAAACTGTTCAATCTTTTCCAGTCTGTTTGGCCACAGAATATATTCCTTTTCAGGATTCTGCTTGAGGTTGTTCAATAACGGTTGAATCGCATTGAACAAACTATCTAATTTTTCTTGTGTCTCGGATGTCGATGCAGTTACGGATGATACTGTCTCTTGTGCTTTCTGCACAGCTTCCAGTTCATTCTCGTCTACTAGGGTGAATCCAAAATCGAATATCTTATCTGTTGTCATATGTTTATTTATACCTTTTCTTTACTTGACAAATCATGTTTCATCAAGTATAATGGGTTTTTTATACTAAATAATATGTATAAGGAGAATTAATATGTTTTTTGAATATCTAATAGCATTCATGCTACTCAACTTCGGAGTTCTTTTCACCTATTTGACTATAGTTGTACAGGAAGAGGAAAGACTTCAGGCTAGAATCCCATTGGTTTGGGAGGAAGGTTTCAATCCTAGGGCACCCTTTACACCCATTGATGGAGAAAAAAGGGAAAAATAATGCTTGCCTTTTCTTGCCCTTGTTGTTATAATAAGCGTATAAAATGAAAAAAGGAAAGGAAATTATGACAGCATTTATCAAAGAAGAGTTCACTTGGGACGGTATGTATCTCATGTATAGAGGTAGACACACTAAGAGTGTCAACATGGAAGTCGCAAGACCTGACTGCCATCCATCATGGATTGGTTTACCACAACCAACCTTCATCGCAAGGTTCAAGTATGGTAGGAAGCCATGGAAATCATGGGTAAACTTCTTGGTGAAGAATGTGTCTGTTGAAGAGTACGTTGAATTAGCTGACAAAATCCATCCAAAACCAGCGATGAAAGAACTTGGTTACAAAGGTAAGTAAAAAAAAGTGCTTGCCTTTTCTTGCCCTTGTTGTTATAATAAGTATATAAAATTGAGGAATAAATTATGAAACTAGTGATATCAACCCAAATCAGAGAGAACTATGCCGCCCATAACGAGGACTATGTCCACGGTAGGGATGAACCTTATTGGAAGTTCAAGGGTGGTAACACCTATATCGTGGAGAATGTCTCCATTGCGGACGCACAGTCCGAGAGTTTCTTTAACATAGTGGACAAGCTCATAGAAGAGAAGAATGATGCTTGGGAAGAGTATATTCTTCATTCCGAACTTGTCGATACATGTGATTTTGATATCACCAATTTCGTTCAAGAGTGGGAAGCACCCATTATGATTAGGTTCGATGGGATGAAGTTCCTTGCGACTAAGACCACTATGAATGGTGAGTTTGGTTACATGAGACCTGAGATTGAGAAGAAGGTCGAGTCTTGGATTATGAAATCCAAAGACGATGCTTTTGACACTAGTGGGTTCGTGAGAACTTCCTATGTGAGTGACCTACATCTGAAGGATGGTAGGATTATGAAACAGGACGAGTTCCTCAACATGATTAGTGAGGCAGCCTAATGACACAGTATAGACAGTCAGTTGAGGAACAAAGAATCAGACATGAGGCGGAGAAATGGGCGAATACTATAGAGTCAGTCCACGCACATAGTCTGTCTTCTCTGTGGTACGATAATAGACCACAGGATACCCAAGACGGTAAGTCTGTTACTGACGTGACCTATAATGATGGTCATGTCGAGAGGAAGTTGTCCAATGGTGAGATAGTCATCTTGGGTGAGAGACTTACGGGTAAAGAATTAATGGAAGCATATCAAAAAAAGACTTGACAATCTCTGTCGGGTCTGTTAATATAGTATATGATGAGAAAGGTGAAACTATGATTACATTTGTTGAGAACTCTTATTACGAAGAGTTAAAAGTTAAGTTCGATGTTCTGACCGAAGGTATGGAAGATTGGAAGATGCCGATTGATACGGTAGTTCCTATTCGTGACCTTGATGTCTATCGTGACGCATGTGAGTTTATGACGGGTTCTAAACTCTATGTGGTGAAACAAGTGAATGAACCCAACTTTGGTGACATGCGTGTCAAAGCGGAGGGATATTATAATGCAGTCGGAAGTTAGAGAAATGAAAGGCGGATGCATGGTCGAGAAAAGAGACATGCCTGAAGTCAATGGATATCAACTTGAGTACAAGTTTGATAATGGTTATGGTGCATCTGTAATCAAACACGATATGTCCTACGGAGGCAAGAATGGTCTTTATGAACTTGCAGTGCTTGACAAAGATGGTGCATTGTGTTATACTACACCCATAACTGAAGATGTTGTCGGTCACCTAACAATGGGTGAAGTCGATAAACTTCTTGTGGAGATATCACACCTATGAACATATTCCATCTAGATACAGACCCTAACATTGCCGCACAAATGATGTGTGATAAACACGTGGTCAAGATGGTTGTCGAATACGGCCAGCTACTGTCTACTGCTCATAGAGTATTGGACGGTACATTGTATTTGGACAAGACCAAGAATGGTCGCAACATCAAACGATGGAGAGTGCCAGGCAAGGCACGTGAAGAGACACTATATAAAGCGTCTCATGTCAACCACCCATCTAATATTTGGGTACGTGACAATGACAAGAACTATCGATGGTTATACAAACACTTTGCCGCTTGTGCAAGGGAGTATACACATCGTTATGGTAAGAACCATGCTACGTTCAAAAAACTTAATGGTCATGTTTGGTTTGCACCACGCAATATCGAACAGACAGTGACTACAACCAAATTCGCACAAGCAATGCCTGAGTATTGCAAACGTGAAGACCCTGTAGAAGCATATCGCTACTACTATATTAACGAGAAACGAAGATTTGCAAACTGGACAAACCGTGCAATGCCATGGTGGTTTCAACAAGCAGTCGGAGGATTTTAAGGAGTGACTATGGAGCAACCAAGCCCCGAAGCAATTCAAGGAGTACCTGTTGTACTCGACTTGAAAACAGCTGATGACATTACTCTCAAGAATATGCAAATCACATTGATTGATGCGTATGAAAAGAGTAAGGAATCAGAAGAAGACAAACAACGTTTTGATAAGTTACAAGAATCTGTTTATGGATTTATTGAGTACTTGCTACCAACAGATGGTTATGAACAGTTTGCTTTTGACATTGAGAATATGTTGTTAGAAATAGATAAGGAAATGGAAAATGGAGAACAAAGTGAAACTTAATTATCAAGAAATCGTTGACACCTTACGTGAAGGTGTGGTAAACTTGTCGTTTACAAAAGTGAAGGACGGAGAAGTCCGTGAGATGAAAGCAACTCTACTACAGGATATGATTCCTGAAGCAAAGATGCCAAAGACCGATGCGAATGCAAATACCGAAAAGAATCAACTTGCGGTACGAGTGTTTGATTTGGACTTAGAAGATTGGCGTTCATTTCGTGTGGACAGTTTGTTAACTTTTAAAACTGCATAAATAAATCTCATGAAGGCAAAGAAGAAACTAACACCAGCGCAGAAAGCAGCAGAGACTCGTAAACGCAATCAACAGAAAGCGATGGAGACTTTGGGGTTCGAACGTTCAAAGGTTAAACGTACACGTAAACCTATGACCGAAGAACAGAAGGCAGCTGCGGTTGAACGTCTCAGGATTGCCCGTGAGAAACGTGGGGCGGACGGTAGTAAATCCGTCCATCACACACTTCGAGATTTACCCGAAGACCATTGGTTACATTGGAAGAAGGTAAAACAATGGATTAAGTCTTGTACCGAAGAACTAAAAGGTATTCGTGCATACAAACATTCCAAGGTTGCCAAAGAACGTATGGAGTATAACGACCTCAACGTTTACATAAGTAATATGAAAAAATACTTATCGGGTGGTGTTTGGTTTGACTTTAGATATGGCGAACAACGTGAACACAAAATTCGTCAGATATGTCTTGTACAAGCATACCATCCTGATGGAAGACCTAAAAGAACTTATGGAACTTGGTATCCTGATATCAGTGCTATATGGACTAAAGAACTCGAAGAAGAATGGGGTCGTGAACATGATGATGATATTGTAGCTGAGAAGGTACAATTAAATAAATTGAAAAGAAAAAAGGAAATTGATTATGGCGCAGACTCAGACTGAAACCCCCGATAGTGATATCATGAACTTCTTGACCAAGAAACGTTTTACTAAAATGATTGAAGAGAACATCCGTCTATATGGCGGAAGTTATATTGATTCTATCGTAGACCTATGTGAAAAGAACAATATAGATGTTGAAGACATTTCTAAGTTTATTAGTCCTGTAGTAAAGGGACGTATAGAACATGAAGGTCAACAGTTAAACATGTTAGTTGGGGAAAAGGGAAACACATTACCCGATGGCTGTTAAATCAAAAATCAGACTGGATTATATTCTTAGTAAAGGTGATATAGATAAGTAATCAATTTTACTAAGACCAATAAGAAACATAACGCAAAAGTTGATGGTGGTGCTCATGACAATAACAGAAAAGGTCGTGACGATGAGGATATTCGAAAGACCTACAATTATCACTTCAACTTTAAAGTAAACGATTGGAGACAAGAGTTAACCAAGAAGTTTGAAGATTATATCGGTGAAGATAATCTATCAGTGAACCAATACGACTTACTGGAATACGGTAAGGGTTGTCACTTTAAAGTTCACACAGACTCCCAAGGAAAAGAGGGTGTGGATATAAACAGGTCGGGAAGAGTATGGAGTTCTTCTACGATGGTTGATTGCACCGATAACCTCGAAGGAGGAGACCTAATTATATATGGGCCGAGATTTGGTAATACCACTCGGACTATAAGACTCGAAAAGGGTCAAACAGTTTTTTTCCCTAGTAACTATTTTCACAAAGTGACACCAGTTACCAAGGGAAGAAGGACAGTACTCGTGACATGGCTTGGTGTTGGTGAGAATCAAATCAACCAACGTTTTGCGATGGAACGAGAACTGGAATCAGGAAGATTAACAATTTTATAAATAAAAGGGTTGACATTTCCTGATGGATGTGTTACTATACACAAACTATATTATGAATAAAGTGGATAAACTTAATACAAACATATACAAATAAATACGGAGAAAATATATGTCTTTTGCAAACCTAAAATCTAACTCTGCTGATGTTAGTAAACTCGTATCTGCCGCTCAGGAATTAACTGGTGGTGGAGATTCCAAGAAAAAATCCTATGATGACGAACGCATGTGGAAACCTACTGTTGATGACAATGGTAATGGATTCGCACAAATTCGTTTTCTGCCCGCAGCGGAAGGTCAAGAACTTCCTTGGGTAAGGTACTTCGACCACTTCTTTAAAGGGCCGACTGGTCAATGGTATATTGAGAAGTCTTTGACTACTCTGAATAACAATGACCCAGTAAGTGAACACAATTCCCGCCTGTGGAATAGTGGTCATGACGAGGATAAAGAAACTGCTCGTAAACAAAAACGTAGACTACATTATGTAGCGAACATTCTTGTTGTGAGTGACCCATCCAATCCTCAGAACGAAGGTAAAACATTCTTGTATGACTTCGGGAAGAAAATCTTTGATAAGATTATGGATGTAATGCAACCTCAATTTCCAGGCGAAACACCTGTTAACCCTTTCGACTTTTGGAACGGTGCAGATTTTCAACTGAAGATTCGTAATGTTGCGGGATATAGAAACTACGATAAGTCAGAGTTCAAAGGAACTTCTGCATTGTATGATGCTGATGAGACTAAACTCGAAGCGACTTATAACCAGTTGCATGACCTCACTGAGTTCACTGCACCGAGTGCCTTCAAAACGTATGACGAATTGAAACAGCGTCTTGAAGTAGTACTAGGACAAAGTACTGGTACTGGTAGTACTGTAAAGAATGAATCACTATCACAGACTGCTGAGTCAGTTCAACCTGCCTCAACAGCAGCACCTGTGGTGAGTAGTTCTGCTCCTGAACCTGAGATTAAATCTACAGGTGATGGTGATGAAGATACGTTATCGTACTTCGCAAAACTAGCTGCTGAAGACTAAGGTCTAGGTAGTACGTTTAAAGGGGAGACTTCGGTCTCCCTTTTTTTATGGGGATATTCTACTACCCGCACTGGTATCAAATGCTGGAGATGGGTCTCCTACCATAGTGGTTTGTGAACCACCTGACTTCTGAGAGTTATCTACTTGGTTAGCATTGACCACAGTTGGGCCACCACCACCTTGAGATTGTGACATCTGTTCTGAACCTTCTTTCATGGTATCGCCTGATTGATTATTCAGTTTACCAACTCTTTCCTGTTCAGCTTTAGTTGCTTCGTATTGTTTTCTATCACCCTTACGTGCTTCAGTTTCCTTCTGTCCAGTATCCATTGTGATGTTATCTGCGAATGCACGAATACCAGCTGCAATATCTTTACCCTTAACAGGAATCTTTGCGGCGAGCATCGCAAGACCTTCCAACATCAATCTGAATGGTGCAGTAATTGTATTAACAAATACACCAAGGATAGTCATAACAATTTTACCAAAATCAAACTTACCTGTTTCATCTTTCATTGCATCGAACAATCCAAGGACTCTATCCGTAATACTATTGAATAACCCTTTAATCATATCTGAGAATGAGAACCCAGCAAGGAATTCTTGGACACCTTCCATACCGAACTTACCAGCAATCCATCCTACAATACCTTTGAGTAGGTCAAGAGGCATACCAATAAGACCGACTAGGATACCACTGATTGCACCAAGAACACCACCAATGATACTACCACCACTAGATGCGAACCCTTCTTTGAATCCTTTGAATGCATCAATGATTGTCATTACGATAGTAAGCGGGAAGAATATCACACGACCAATAGTTCTGAAGAGAGGGAACATCTTACTGAATCCAGCACCCATAGAACCGAGAACACCCTTAATACCTTGAACTGCTTTGGTTATGGAACCCATAATCTTGGCCATTCGGCCAGTACCCTTGGTTGCGCCTGTAGCTGCATCTGCTGACTTGGCAAGAGGGCCCATGATTTTATCAAATCCTCTTATAGGTGCAAAGAGACTCTTAACACCATTTTGTACTGAACGGAAACCTCTACCAATTGCAGCTATTCCAGCACCCAAACCTTTTGCCATCTTTTCGACAAAGTTCAGTTTACGGAAACTACCACGGATACTTCGGACTCCACCATTGAGTCCATTCATACCCATTCTAAATGAGGCACCAATTCCTGCTACAAGAAGTGAAATACGTTTAGGAATAGAACCGATATATTTTAATGCTGCCGTTAGACGTTTAGCGTTCTTACCTCGGAAACCTTTAAATGCATCTTTTACAGTATCAACGAGTCGAGTCATTTGTGCGGTAAATCTTGGGAATATTTTTGCAAATCCCTTACCAATGCCACGGAATAAAGCTACGTAGAGTCGTATGACTCCTCGTACAACTGCGAGAGTACCTTTAAGAAGAGGTTTAAAAAGAAAACGTAATCCCTTTGTAATCAGTAATGCAGCTTTGGCAAATCCTTCAACGATACCTATAGCAAGACCAGCTACCGCACCAAGGATGGCACCAACAATCCACAACCAAGACTTCTTCTCTTTTCCGTCAGAACCTAGTTTGCCTTCCTTCTCTTTTCCGCCTTTACCCTTCTCACGTTTATCTTCGAGTGCATCAAGACGAGCCTGTTTCTGTAGGTCAAAGAAATCCCCAAAGATGCCGACTAATTTGTCAACACCCTTTTTGACCTTTGTGGTCTTGTCCTGCTCTTCCATAGAGGATGCACGGACTTCTTCGATTACTTCTAAAAAACCTACTTCTTTTGCCATCTTCTTAGTACCTTAGTTTACGTTCTTCTTCTTTTTGTCTTTCATTCTCTTCTTCAATCCACTGCATGAGGAGTGAGGTGTATATGTCCCTTTCCCACGGTATCATTGAATCTAATTCTGTCAAACTGTAATGATGATGTTGCATCATTGCGAAGTTTGTTTTATAATGGTTCTCTAATGAGTCATGAGAAAGGGCGATTAAAAAAAACTTTGCATCCCCTCTAATGTATGACTATTATCAGTTCCACATTTTTTACATTTAAATTCTTCTACCTGTCTTAGTTTGGGCATACCACCTAACCAATCTGCAAGTTTAACAAACTGTGCTGACGTTAACTGTTCGAGAAATTCTTTCATCTCAGCTTCAGATACGTCTGACGCATCATAACGTTCATCATTACCTTGAACACCAGCGATACATTTCTGAATCGTCTCGTATGCAAATTCTGTTTCTGACTTTTCAGTACCCACAACACCATCAACCATATCGTTGAAGTAAGGGTATCTCATCTCAACAGAGATATTATCTGTCAACTCAATCGTGTTACCCATTGCTGGTTCTGTACACTTGAGTTCTGATAGATTCACATTAACTTCATTAGGGGTCTCACATTCCTCACATTTGATAGTGATGTCTGCGGTCTCACCTACTGATTTACTTCTGATTTGAGTGAAACAGAATTCCACATCAAATGTTGTAAATTTATTAATATCGATGTCTTCTTTGATACAAGCTTCAATACACTTGACCATTGCTTCCATCGCCTGTTTCTCATCATTCGATTCGAATGCCATCAACAATATTTTTTCTTCCTTAACTAAGTAAGGTCTATATGATACTTGTTTTCCCGTTGATGGAATAACCATTTTATGGTTGGGGGTATCATTCAGTCTTGGTAGTGCCATTATAATATTCTCCTAATTATAAAAATTTACTAATAAGGGTTCCTGCTAATCCTTCTGCGAAACCGTCATTCGAGGTGACTTGGTCGCCCTCTTTACTAAACCAATCCCTGTACGATACTTGTACCGATACTTCAAGGACTGATGCTTCATCATTATTTAGTTCAATTGCTTGTAATGATGTAGGGAACGCTTTGTCTAACATACAAGTGTATGTAATCTTGTCACCAGTAATGAAATCTAAATCGATTTCACCTTGTGCAAGGTCAAGCGGCCCGATTTTAGGTAATCTATTCGCAATAGACGAAGGTAGTTTACCTGAATCAAAAATTTTCTTTTTCTTAATAGGGAAAGAAACTCCCTTCTTAATATGTTGTATGATGATAGGATGGGTGTAATCATTATAGTATCCAACCTCATATGCACCATCGTTTTGTCCACGTTTGATACATAAGTCTTGCCATTTCTCAAAATATGTTCTAACTTTAAAATCATTCATCAAATAGAATGTGAGTGTTACATCGTCAAACAAATAACCATTTGCAATCTTCGTGTTCTGAATACCGATTACGTGTTCCGCTGTTTGAATCTGTCTGCCAGGAATTCCTACACCCTTACACAATAAATTCATACTACGAGACTCACCCAAGATAGGTGGTAAGAATACCTTGAATAGGTTGTTAAATGCAAATCCGCCAGACTTACCTACTTGTGCTTTAAAATCATCTATAGTTGCCACGTTACTTACCTATTTGTTTTCGAGAGTCCGAGAAGACTTTCTGTGAGTTGGATTTTCTCCATGATGCAGTCGGTAGGAATGTTGCAATCTCCCACTCAGGGGCAGACACTTCTGCAAACCTACTTTCAACATGTGTATTCAAATAGTGTTTAAAACAAGGTTTGTACCATTTTAGTTTAGATGACGCTTTCAACGTTTTATATCTAAGGTTAAACTTTGCGTCACCACTCTTAGGACTAGACTGGATATCCATCAATGCATCTAACATCTTCGCACGTAATATCGGGGGAAGATAATGTAGATTCAATCCATAGAATCCGCCTGGCGCAGGCCCGACTACCACGACTAATGGGAACCTATCGTAATATGGTAGTTTCTCTTTTGTCTTTGGGTCATAGAAGAACATTTGCATTGAACCTATCAATGCACGTGCATTCTTGGTTTGGTGTTGTCGAATGGGGTCTTCTTTCATCAATGCTGTACGATTGATAGAACGAAGGTTCTTCGCCTTAAGACGAAACCATTCTCTTGATTCTTCGGTACGAGGAGTGATTCCCGCACGGAATGCCTGTAATCCTAATCTATTAAATATATTTGACATACTTCTATTTATACTTATTTTTTACGTCTTTTGAATGGTTTTAAAGGTTTTGTTGATTTGGGAATAAGACCCTTCAATGGTTGTGTTTTTTCTGTCCATATCTGAAATGTCCATCCACGGTCTTTTGCGTATTGGTCTGCCGCTTGCCATTTATTCATGTTCTTGACATAGGTTGCAGCTTCTGTCATAAACTTACGAGTTCGTGCTTGTCTCTTGGGGGGTGCGGTTTCTTTCTCAGGTTTAATTTCAACAAGTGTTGTCTTACCATTTGTATAGACTATCTTCAAGTCCATAAAGTATCTATGGTACTTCTTATCTACCTCATATAGATAAGGTATAACAACTTCTTCGGAAGACCATGACTTGACGGATGGATTATCGTCACACCATTTGAATGCGTGTCGTTCCCATAACGAGCGATAAACCACCTTAGTATAGTCACCCTCATACTTGGTTTTGTTTTTTACTGTATATCTACCCGAATATGCCATAGAAACCTTATAAATAAAGAGAAAGACTTTTAACTTATTTAGTCGGAATTTAAAGAAGATAACTATGGCAGACGTAACCGAAGCACAAAAAGTAACTAGAAAAACAAAGAATTTAGAGTATCCACTCAATAATCCTGCTGAATTTAAGGGTAGACTTAAGTTCACGTTGTTGAATGAACCAGGCGTAGACACAGGAAACCTTCTCAATACCTTCGGAGATAAGATTGCCTCCGTACAAAAGAGTGCTGGTGATGTAGTAGATGGTACTACGAGTGTTAAAGAAGCAAAAGATAATTCTATTGAGAACATCCAAACGGGTTTACAAAAGTTTCACGGTGAAGATAACAAACCTAAGACAGGGAAGAAGGTTCCGAAAAGAACCAAGAAGACCGTAAAACTTTATCTACCTACTGGTCTTGCATATCGTGATACCGTTAACTACGATAATATGGATATTGGTGCAATGGGTGCTGCAGCGGAACAAGCTGCAATGAAGGGTGGTTCTATCGTTAAGTCATTATTCGATGGTGGGATGCAAACCATTGGTGCTGCTATGAAAGGTAGTGCGGGTGGTGATGTTGCAAAACTTGCCATGATTAAATTGAGTGCGGGACTTCCCGATGAGATTGGGGGTGCATTGCGTAGTGCGGGACAGGTAACCACCAACCCTAATACTCGTGTGTTATTCAAGAGTGTGAACCTTCGTGAATTTGCGTTTGCATTTAAGTTCATCTCAACCTCTCCAAAGGAAGCAGAGGAAGTTAAAGCTATCATTCAGTTTTTCCGTGAAGAGTTATATCCCACAACAATCAATGCGGGTATAGCTGGTGCAAGTGTTTCTATCGGATATCGATTCCCTAATAAGTTTCTAATTGAACCATTGTATGATGGTAAACCAATCGCAACTAAAATTAAACCATGTTACTTACGTGATGTGAGTGTTACCTACAACCCAACAGCATCTGCGATGTTTTCTGACGGTAACTTCCAAGAGATTGAAATGTCTCTTATGTTCCAAGAAACGAGAACATTACAACGTAGTGATGTCAAGGCAGGATTCTAAATATGGCCACTTCAAAATACTTTAGACCATTTGATATTGTTAGATATAACTTCGGGGATAATGAATCTCCCGTCTTTATGTCTGACTTGACTCAATATGTTGACCTCATAGACCAAATCAAAGATAATACTTCTTTTTATAACAAGTACACTATCGTATCAGGGGAGAGACCCGACACATTATCATATGAACTCTATGAATCCACTGACCATTACTGGACATTCTTCTTATTAAATGACCACATAAGGGAGTCAGGATGGCCGATTGCGGACAATGAAATCCTTGAATATGCAAAGTTGCGTTGGCCCAATAGAGTGACAACCACTGAAATAGATTTTGGAAAGACCTTTCCTGTAGGTTCAATTGTCACGGGTCAGACTTCGGGTACTGTAGGAACAGTCATAAAACGTAATCTTGATATGGGTCAACTTGTAATTAACACTGTAGGTAATAATAACTATGGTGATACTGAGATTATATCCTATCAAGAAGAAGATGGTAGTAACATTACCATGCGACTTGTACAGGAGTCTGAACAATACAATGCGGCACACCATTACGAAGATGCTGATGGTAACTATACTGACATCGACCCTCATGATGATGCAACACCTAGTGCGTTTATTCCAATAACGAATGTCAATCGACTTAGATTGCGTAACGAACAGTTGAAAGAGATTATTGTACTCAAACCCGATGCGCTTGCATCCGTCACTGGTGAGTTCAACAAACTAATGAGACAGAGAAGGTTATAATGGCCGAACAGAATCAATCCCAACAGTTCAAGATTACTGAAGCAAAGATATCCGCTGATAGACTTGGTGGATTTGATGCACTATCATATGATGTGCGTACATCTATATCAGAACTGAACATCTTTGAGAGTCTTGACAAACCCTATCTAACAGGTACGGTTGCAATTCTTGATGACAAAGGATTGTTTGATAAGATTTCATTTAACGGTACAGAGAAGCTGAGAATATCTATTGCATCTGTGGGTAATGAACTTGACCCTATTATTGAACGAGAGTTCTTTTTAAACTCTGTTGAGAAACAAAAGAAATCAAACGACAATGGTAAATCAAGTATGTTCTTGTTTACCTTTATCGACCAATCTGCATTTTCTAGTAGGTTGAATAAAGTCAGAAACTCATTTAATGGTAGTTTAGATAATATTATCATAAAGACCGTAGCGAGATATCTAAAGAAAGATATAGACATTTCGTATATGACAACCGCCGAGAATCAAAGGAAGGGTACTGTACAGACTAACATTCAAGGTATCATTCCGAATCTTACACCAATGCAAGCAATCAAATGGTTAATTGCACGTGCGACTACAACTACAGGTTCACCCTTTTATTGTTGGGCAACCATACACGATGAGAGATTACGATTAGGTAATCTTGATGTTATGTTGACACAAAAACCTTTTAATAGTAAACTCCCATATTCATATAACCCATCTAATGTATCTACTGCGGAAGATGAAGGAGAGCTTGAGAAGGCATCTGTTATCAAAGACTTTATTGTGAATGAACAGGGTAATACATTAGAACTCATACAGGCGGGTTCTGTTTCATCGAACCTAGGTAACACCAATCTTAATACAGGTCAGATAACAAATAATCATTTTTCTGTACGAAAAACTATTGACAATTTGGCAAAAGAAGGTATAATAGTAAAGGAACGTTCTGCAATCTTTGACCCTTATGCAAAGGTACAAGATATACTAATGGATGAGTATGATGCAGTAAACTATCACACAGTAACATCCACAGGAACATTCGGTAGTCGTAAGAGTTACCATGACGAATACAACCCCAATCTATTATTGAAAAAGATAGAGGGTCGTTCAATACGCAATCACCTCTTCAAGAACGAGTTCCAAGCTGTTGTTGCGGGACAGGCATTCTTCATGGCCAAAGCATCTTGTGGTGACATGGTAAAATTAAACGTTACTAACGATAACACCGAGATTGAAGATGATGACAACGAAGATACTTTATTAGACAAACAGAGAAGTGGTAATTTCTTGATACATGATATCAGACATACATTCCAAGAAACTCAACACACTGTTAATATGAACCTTGTTAAATTGATGAAGGAACTATAATGGAACTTGAGTATAAACCTATACCGTCCGAGTACTATGGGGATAACACACGTTGGTTTATTGCGACTGTTATTGATGCATCACCCCCATACGGATTTGAAGGACGTGTAAAGATTCGAGTACATGGATTGCATAGTCAATCAACAAAGGATATTCCTCAGAGTGACCTTCCTTGGGCCCAATGTGTTATTCCTACAACCGAAGGTGGTGTGTCGGGTATTGGTAGAATCCCACAATTACAACCGAGTGCATTGGTGTTTGGATTCTTTGTTGATGGAATAAACTCTCAAACACCTATTGTAATAGGTAGTCTACCGCACATTGAATTACCTAATCGCTTACAATCAGAACAAGCAAATGAAGATATTGGAGACGATACTAAACCTAATGGTATATTTCAAAAGGTAGTAAAAGTATTTCAACCAAAAGATGTTGATGTTGAAAACGAGTTGACTGGTAATATTAATAATCGAATTAAACAATCAAGAGAAAAAGCTACAGTTAGATTCTTTCTAAATATAGGTTACAACTTAAAACAAAGTATTGCAATTGCAGCTGGTTTAAGTATGTCTAGTGGAATGAGAACAGGAACGAATGTACAGTCAAAAGGATTGGCGAGATTCTCGGATGAAAGATATAATGATTTGAAATCTTTTTCTAATGACTATAATAATTTCTACACACAACTAGCCTTTATTGCATATGAACTTCGAGGTAAGAAGAACGGCGCAAACATACGACTATTAAGGGCGGATAAGATTGCGGGTAAAGAAGGCACTGCAAACATAGTAGCAAGATATTACTTGAACAACACATCTCTTTCAAAACAGATTGAACTGAAGGCAAACAGATTAGTTGACAGGATTGGATAATGAGTACAAAAGACGATATTAACACAAAACTAAAATCTGTATCTGTTGCGGCTGGTAAACCTAAGACAGAATATACCGTTATAACAGTAAGGGGTGTCGATGAAGACGGATTCTCTTATACTGAAAGAAAGCGTGTCCCTGTATCAGAAGCACAAGGTGACGAATACCAAGATGCAGCTATCGTTGCACAAGAAGGTAACTACGCAAAACAAGCTACCAAGGTAGGACAAAAGGCGGGTGAAGTCAATGGTGGAGTATTATCTGTCGATGAACCTGGCGAAGAAGGTGAAGTAATTCTCAACGAAAGTATTGGTGAGGTTACAGATGATGTTGGTCTTGATGGTCTTGTAGACCCCACTGTTAATCTTAACTATGGGCCAGGCGTTCCGACATTTGACTATTTTGAGATTGATGAAAATGGAGTTCAACAATTTCTGCCCGACTCGGATATGATAAATGGTGCTCTCACTGCAACAAAAGAAGGTGGTGATTCCGCACAACCTTTGAGTGGTATTCTAGATAGTCTGACGGGACTAGGAAGTGCGACAGGTAAACTTATTAATAAGAACTCAGGACTTGCAGTAGTTGGTGCGGGTGGTATCAGTGGTGTCCAAGCAGGAATCGATGCTGGTGTTGCGGGTGCTAACCAACTCGTATCTGAAGTAAAAGATGCAGTTGCAAATGTAGGTAGTGTTGCTGATGTGGGACAAATGGCAAATGCAGCTCAAGATGCCGCTATGAATGCAATCAATGATGTTGCAAGTAATCTTACATCTATTCCCACGTTTGCTCCAGGCGCTAGTCTTGATAACATAACTCCCGACTCGTTATTGGAACAAGTAAATAATATCTCAGGGTTTGGTGCTTTGTCTGCACTCACAACACAGGCAAAGAATACACTGTCTAAGTTTCCTAGTGTTGAAAGTTTCATGGATAAGGCAAAAGACCTTGTTTCAGATGTCACAGCATTGGCAGATGATATTACAGATTTTAACACGAATATCACATCACAAATAAACAAGGGTCTTGGTGATGCTGCTGGTGTACTTCAGGATATCACAGAAGGTATAACAGGGAAGGCAGAAAATACAATTAAAGGTCTTGCGGGTTCAAGTGGTGTTGATATTCCAAAAGCGAAGGTGAACGAACTCGTAGCAAACGTTGCGTCCGAAGAACCACCAAAGGTTGCAAAAACAATTCAGACAACAACAGCAACTAATGAACAAGTTAGTCCTAGAATGCAGACTGTCGTTGAGGAAACAAAAGACGTAACGTCTACTCAGGACTTGACAAATAAAGTTGAGAATAAAGCCCGAGAAGAGGGTATCCCCGAAGAAGAGATTGTGGCAACAACCGAAGTAATTAAACGTGCAGATGCCGAAGTAAAAAATCTAGATACCACAGTATCAGGTTCGAATGTTATTGATGCGGAGTTCTTCGAAGAAAGTAGACCTATTGATGCTGATACACAGAAGTGGAGTGGTAGAGATACTAAGAGTGATGCATTTACTTACATATCTTCGGTAGAAGAACTTGATGCAGAGATACGTTCAATAGAAAGAGTTCTTGACCAAGTTGTAATACATGCAACCGAAACAACTACGGATAAGAATATTGGTTCTATTGAAATAAACAATATACAAAAAGATTTAGGGTTTGATGGTATTGGATACCATTATGTAATTAGAAGAGACGGTAGACTACAACGTGGTAGACCTATCAATAAGGCGGGAGAACATATTCCTGCTTTAGACAAAACATCTATTGCAGTAGTGTTAGTCGGTGGACTTAACTGTTCAGCTGGAGAACCTAATACAGTTTCGTTTAGGTCAGCACAATCTTTCACTGTACAACAGTATAACACACTTGAGAAATTATTGCAATCTTTTTATCGAAGATATCCTGGCGGTAAAGTGAACGGACACAATGAAATCGATGATAACGAATTCGACCCATACTTTGACGTTGAAGATTATATCGAAGCGACATTTAGGAAAACAAACGGATGACAAGTAAACAAGACAATTTTCAGGGGAGAGTCTCTAAACTAGGAGAAGGTCTAGAGAGAACTCTTGGTGTTCCACAGGACGGTGGGGTTGACCCAACGGGCGAGTATCCTAAAAGAGAATACAACTTTGGTTCGTCAATCAACCAAGCTGCACGTGGTACTAAGATTAATGAACTCTATATTGGTGGTGGTGATATTGGTCTATCTCTTGACCTTGCACCCCAAAGACCAAGTGAATACCCATTTAACCAAGTACAAGAAACTCCGAGTGGTCATGTCATTGAGATGGATGATACTGCGGGGGGTGAACGTGTTCTTATCAGACACCGTAAAGGTGCGGGGGTAGAACTTCGTGCAGACGGGTCTGTTATCATATCTTCTGTTAATAACAAGGTTGAAGTAACAGGTGGTGACCAAACAACTATTGTGGAAGGACACGGTAATCTTATCTACAAAGGTAATTTGAATCTTGTGGTCACTGGAGATTACAATGTGGACGTAGGTGGTAACTACAATGTCCAAGTTGCGGGTACTCGTGTAACAAATATTGGAAGAAATAGTAACGAACATATCGAAGGTAATGATACACAAATCATTAAGAAAAATAGGTCTACTCGTATTCTTGGAAAAGATACTAAGATAACCTATGGAACTCAATCAGATTATGTTCGTGGTAACGCCAAGAAATGGGTACAGAAAAGTAATGAAATTGCAGTCGAAGAAAATATGTTCACGAGTGCAAAGACTTCCTATGCAGTAACATCCAAAACCGCATCTCTAGTGGGTAATGATTTTGTATCTGTCATGGGTAATGATGGTACTATTGGTGGTACTAACGTTGACTTCACAGGTAAAGTGTATATGGGTAAAGAAGGCCCGACTCCATTCACAAGTGGTGCATCATTCTACGGTTCGTTTCATGGTCAGGCAACTGAGGCAATTTGGTCGAAGTTTGCTTTTAAAGCAGAACAATCGAAATTTGCAGAAGATGCCGAAGTTGCAAGAGCAGCTGGTGGTGGTGCGAACTTTGGTGCTGTATATGCGCCTGGCAGTGAACACGGTAAAAAGGGTGGCGCTCCTGATAGAGTTGCGAATCAAGAAACTTTACAACCCGATGGGCCACCGCCTGTCGCACCTCTTATTGGTGCATACACAAGTATGGGTGACTTTGCAATCCGTACTGTGGTAATCGATGCGGATGATAGATTATTGAACAAGATGATATTCACAGATGACTATCAGAACTACTTTAATAAACCACCTACGACTCAAGAGATACGTAGTGCATTCCGTGACCCAGCTATCAAAGATGCATTGGGTGGACAAATGGTAACTGAACAGAGATTGTCAACAAACTATGCAAGAACGACTCCACCAAAAATTGGTAGGACATCCTCTTCGAAACCGACACCTCGTTTTGGTTTCACTCCGATAGGTAACTCAACAGAGAATAGAGGAAAACGATTTACACCGAAGGTAACTAAAAAATGAGTACTATCCTAGTAGACCCAATATATAATCCAAACTTACAACCGTTTATTAATTCTGCAACACGACTTGCGCCTGGCGTAACCGTTGCAAAGTTTCTTGGTGCATACGGAGATAGAACATCTCTCAACTTTATGCTTAAAGCAGATGACCGAAGTCAACTTGCACGTAATCTATATTTACATGCTATGGCAATCGATGCAATTAATGGGAATACAACACACTTCAATGATGTCAGACTGATAGTCTCTGAAGGTGTATTCAATGGTAGGAATGTTCCAGCTGGTGGGGATAACAAGTTAAAGACAACAGGAGAACTCGTATATTACCAAGTGATAGACCGAGAGGGTAATATTGATTTCGAAAAGACATTTGATGTTGCGGTATATTTGAAAGACTTTATTAGATATAAAGAGATTCGATTAGATTATGATACGTATAATCCCGATGATTCCTTATGTGCATCTATTGGATTGATAATGCCAAGTACTCCTGAATCGTTTGATGTTAGGTTTGACCTCAAAGTTTCTACTTACTTTAATAACAAGATACAATCTAAAAATGAATTGGTAGAAATCCTGCCGATATCTGAATAAAAACGTATAAATAGTAGTATTGAATTTAGGATAAACCGATGGCTATCAAACGAGCGTTTGCACAAGAAGATACAAATATTCAGACTAATACAGTCAGAGGTTCACGTGACCAAGACTATACTGATATCGATTTGTCTTTCACTGCAAAATCTACGAGTGGTGAGATATTTAAGAAGACCGATGCTGCCTCGGTGAAACAGGCAGTGAAGAACCTTATAATGACTAACTTCTTAGAGAAACCATTTCAACCCGAATATGGGGGTGATATACTAGGTCAACTCTTTGAACTCGAAACAGCAGACATGGAAGAAGACATTGAGTACAATGTAACACAACAAATTGAAAGGTATGAACCTAGAGCGGAAACAGTAGATGTCATTGCAACATCGAACCCCGATAGGAATTCCTTAGAAGTTACGGTTAAATTTAAACTAATAAATACAAATGAAGTGGTAGAAGTAACTACTTCACTATCAAGGTTAAGGTAAGATGACAACAACAATTAAATCAACAGCATTAGACTTTGAAAATATTAAGAATAACCTAAAGACTTTTCTTGCTAACAAGGATGAGTTTTCGGATTATAACTTTGAAGCGTCAGGTCTTTCTAATATTCTAGATGTTCTTGCATACAATACACATTACAATGCTTTGACAGCTAACTTTGCATTGAATGAATCTTTTATTAGTACTGCACAATTACGTTCTTCACTCGTATCTCTTGCAGAAGGTATTGGATATGTACCCGATTCTAAAACTTCATCTGTTGCAACTGTTAAGTTATCGACCTCACTAGCTGGAGTTGCTGGTAGACCTTCGATAATTCAGGTTCCTTCAGGTTTTAAATTTTCATCGACAGTTGATGAGACAGATTTTATATTCCAAACTACTGAAAACCTTACAGGTACAGATGACGGTAATGGATTCTATGAGTTCTTAACTGCGGATGCCTCTAATATCATTTCTGTTTCAGAAGGACAGGCAAAAGAAAAGACCTTCCTTATTACACAACAATCAGAGAATGCAGTCTATATTATTCCCGATGAAAATCTTGATACATCTACTGCTGTTATTCGAGTGTATGAAAGTGCAACATCTGATTCGTTTGCAACATACACAAATATTTTAAACGCAACCACAATTAGTGAGTTATCAACCCTTTATATTCTAAAAGAAGCACCGAACGGATTCTACGAACTATCATTTGGTAATGGTACAACTCTAGGTAGAGCTCCTGAAGCGGGTGCAAAAGTGGTTGTATCATATCTCGCATCTAGTGGTTCTCCTGCTAACACTGCAAAAGTATTCGAACCACAAGCACAACTAACTGTTGCGGGTGTTGGATATCCTGTTACGGTTTCGACAGTTGGTGAATCTGTTGGTGGTGGTAATAAAGAATCTCTAGAATCTATTCGTAAGAATGCTCCATTCCAATATGCATCTCAGAATAGAATGGTAACCCACCCCGATTATTCTACATTGGTATTAAGAAACTTCTCTACGTTGATTAAAGATATTAAGACGTTTGGAGGAGAAGACGCACTTAAACCCGAATTTGGTGTTGTGTTCATGTCTATTCTATTTAATGATGATGTGCCAGCTTCTACCGTCACGGTAACAAAAGAAGCTATCATCGACCTTGCAGAACAATTGAGTGTTGCATCGTTTAACCTAAAGTTTGCTGACCCTGTTACTACGTTTATTGAATCTCGAACATTCTTCCAGTTCAATCCTCGTTTGACTACATTGTCACGTAACACAATTCAAGATAATGCACAAGCAGCTATCGATGGTTACTTTGCTGCAAACACGGGTAAGTTTTCTCAATCATTTAGACGTTCAGCTATGTTGACTCTTGTTGATGCGGTATCACCCGCAATCTTATCATCTCGTGCAGAGATATTCATGCAAAGACGATTCACACCAATCCTAACAAGAATCCAAGACCATACACTGAGATATCCTGTTGATGTCGCAGCTCCTGATGATGAATTCTATAGAGTTACATCAAGTGCGTTCAATTTCGGGGGTCAGACATGTATTATCCGAAACAAGTTAAAAACAAATAAATTAGAAGTATACGACCAAGGTAACAACATTGTTATCGTTGATAACGTTGGTGATTATAGTGGTGACACCGTAAGGGTTGTGGGATTACAAGTTGATGGTGTTATCGGTGGTGGTGACTTTGTTAAGATTAGTGTTAAACCCGCAAACGAGAGTGCAATCTCACCATTACGACAAGATTTCCTTGAGTACGATTTTAGTAACTCATTTACTCGTGTGGTTGATATTGATACTGGAATTATTAACTAATGACTAAACATTTAGATATTACACTTCAGGATATTAACCGAAGAGAACTTGATGTACCCGACTACAAAGTCAAAGAGGTGCTTCCTGAGTTCTATCGTAATACCTATCCAAAACTAATATCTCTTCTCGATTCTTATTATGAATACGAGGATGATGATGATGCACCTACTCGTTATTTAAATGAGTTGTTCAAGAGTCGTGATATCACACAGACTGACTTGTCGTTGTTATCATTTATTGAAGATGAGTTGTTGTTAGGACAATCATATTTTGAAGGATTCCAAGATAAAAGGGCTGCAGCGAAATATTCTAACACACTATATCGTTCAAAGGGAACGAAGTATTCTATTCAACAATTCTTTAGAACTTTCTTTGGTATTGACCCCGATGTAATCTATACCAAAACACAAGTATTTAATGTCGGTTTATCAGACTCTAAGATAGGGCCAGAATCTCAAAGGTTCTTGACCAATGATAAATTGTATCAAACCTTCGCACTACTAATTAAGGCAGAAAAACCTTTTGCTGAGTGGAAGGATACATATAAGTTATTCACCCACCCAGCGGGAATGTTCGTTGGTGCTGAGATTCAAATCGTATCCTCAGTAACAGACTTGATGGAAGCGGATTCAAGTAAACCCGCATCTCCACCACCAATCGTGATAGAAAACACTGCTGACATAGGATTTATACGTCTTGATGGTATTGACGTTGATGGAGGATTCCCAAGTGCAGATGTTACTAGTATTGTGGATGACCCATATGCAGATTCAGCGGGTGTTATGAGTCGAATAAATACTTACTTAAACTTAGAGAAATTCAGTGACGATAGTATTAGACTTATTGACCAACAGTACTCATCACTACGTGAACTACAACTTGCGGGTTCACCTACGTTCGATGATTCTGACCTTGCAGACGATAGTGCTGGCGGAACATTGAAGGGTATGGACATGTCTAATAACTTCCACTTCGAGACCTTAGACCAAGAGAAGAATCAATGGTTTAGTGGAGATTCTGATTTGTATTATTCTCAATTAGATAGCGCAGGCTGGTTATAAACTCTTATAAATAGATAGAAGAACAATGGAACTTAAAGATGGCACGACAAAACGTAAATAGAGGAACAATTGCAAACGATGGTACAGGGGATACTCTCCGTACTGCTGCAAAGAAGATAAACGATAATTTCGTAGAACTTTACCTATCCGTAGGTGGAGACAGTGATGTTGTCACGTCTAAAGTGACCTTTGTCGAAGCAGGACTATCCTTCGAGGGTAGTATTGATGATGACCACGAAACTATTTTGGGTGTTACTAACCCGACAGGAGACAGGACGGTAACGATACCTGATGCTTCGGGTAATGTTGTTCTTGATACTGCGACACAAACACTTACAAATAAAACTATCACAAGTCCAGTACTAACTTCTATACAGATTAATGATACAAGTGCAGACCATCAATATGTAGTTGTTCCTTCAGAACTTGCAGCTGATAGAAACGTAACCTTACCTTTATTAGGTACTAATGACGAATTTACATTTAACGGACATACACAAATACTTACAAATAAAACCATAGATGGTGGTATGTTGGTTAATAATATGGTTGGTGGTAAAAACCTTGGTGGTAATCTACTCGATTCTTCGGGTGGTGAATTACTAGAGTTTGACCGTGTCGCATCTGCGGTCAACCATGTCAAGATGTCTAACACTGCAACAGGTAGTTCACCGAAGATTGAAGCAGTTGGTACAGACGCTGATATTTCATTAAACCTTGCCGCTAAAGGTACGGGTGGGGTTGACATTAACTCCAAATTGGTGTATAATGCTGAGACAGTAGTTTCATCTGTCGCTGTTTCTTTGGCAGTACCATTAACAATATTCAACGCATCTTCAGGTACGATTGTCCCTACATTAGGTGATGGTGAACAAATCGGTGAAGAACATAGGTTCATTGGTAAAGGTGGCGCTACGGTACATCTTACAGGAAACAACAATATCGCAGGAGCTGACTCAAACGGGTCGTTCTTTAACTTCGGTGTAAATAGTACACTATCTCTATTATGGGACGGTGCCATTTGGCAAGTGATGTCCTCTTTGGATGGTGCCGAAGGTAATCCAATCAGTTTAGTATAACAGGGTATAATAATGGCTAAGGCAGTAATAACAAACAGAATTAAAAAACAGGTAATTAATAGTATCTTATCAGATGTTAATGACTCTGATAATAACTATTATGCGGCTATTGGTCGTTCCGAAGATTGGAACGACTCAGATGTTGCACCACAAGCATATAACACTGGTAGAGAAGAAAGAAACTTCCGTCTAGGAATGCAATCAATTAAGAATATCACTGATATCCGTATGGTTGTTCCTCGTTATAACTGGTCTTCGGGTGCTATCTATTCTCAATATGACGATGCGGCTGTTGGATACCCACTTCAACCATATTACGTCATCAATGACAATAACCAAGTTTACATGTGTCTACAACAGGCAAAGAATGCTGCTGGTAATGCCCTAACATCTCAAAACCAACCACAAGGTAACACAACTGGTGTACCCTTTGGTACTGCTGATGGATATGTGTGGAAATTCCTATATTCTATCTCTGCTCTAGATGCGACTAAGTTCGTATCCGCTAACTATATGCCTGTTAAACTACAGGGTGCAACCGACTCAGACTCCCCTGCTGCTGACGTAGAACAACTTGCAGTACAAACTGCGGCTATTAAAGGACAGATTACAGGGTTCGCTTTGGACTCAGGTGGTGCGGGATATACTGCAAATCCTACAGTGACCGTTGTTGGTGATGGATTCTCAGCAAAAGGTCAAGCGTCTACAGATGGTGGACAAGTAACAAAAGTAGAAATTTATGATTCCAGTGGTAATTACACAATTGGTAATAGTTACACTGAAGCCTCTCTTGTGTTCACTGGTGGTGGTTCATTCACTAAACCCGCAAAGGGTCGAGTGATTCTAACCAAGAATCAATCTCCTCTCGGATTGGGTGCAGACCCTAGAGATGACCTTCGTGCAACCGCACTTATGTTTAATACTAAACCCGAAGGTGCAGAAGCGGGAGACTTTATTGTTAACCAAGACTTTAGACAAGTAGGTCTATTAAAGAATCCAAGGGTTGGGCCCGA
>Ga0206682_10001122_pt1 | contig 26783 bp, 27 predicted proteins | sample M240m12015metaG_FD_155444 | JGI IMG/M metagenome (GOLD analysis project Ga0206682, IMG submission 155444) | Ammonia-oxidizing marine archaeal communities from Monterey Bay, California, United States - M2 40m 12015 | ecosystem: Environmental > Aquatic > Marine > Intertidal zone | place: USA...
AAGTTTTGACAAATGGACTAGATAGATCGGCCACCACGCGCACGGGAAACAGCTCGATACCTGGCTCGGGCGGCAAATCCAACAGGGCGCGATATTGCTGCATGAGGAATTGCGATTGCGTCATTTCATTGATTGTGAGACGCAAGGCCTCGTTCTCGGCCAGCAGACGATCGTTTTCCGCGCGCAGTCCACCAAGCTGCGAGACTTGCGTGCCGGTATCTCGAAGCGCGATGAAGGGACGCCCCAAGGCATCGATGGCGGGCAGAAAAATATCAAATGCGGTCTGGCGCAATTGCATCACGCGCGGGTCGTCGCGGGGCAGAAGAAACAATAATATGGCGCCAACCAGCACACACACAGACGCAATGCCCGTCGCACTGACAAAGCGTGTTTCGCTAATACTGGCGCCAAATTTCGCCAATTTATCCCCTTAAAGTCTCGCCTAATAGGCGGCGGAAAGAACGTGTTTCATGGTTTTAATGTGTTCCAGCGCGCGGCCAGTTCCCAACACAACGCAAGACAATGCCTCATCGGCAATCGACACCGGAAGCCCCGTGGCTTCGCGCAAATAAGCATCCAAATTATGCAGCAAGCCGCCGCCGCCCGTCATCACTATGCCTTTGTCGACAATGTCGGCAGCCAGTTCTGGCGGCGTTGCTTCGAGTGCCACTTTCACGGCTTCGACAATCGCGCCCACAGGCTCGGCAAGGCTCTCCGCAATTTCGCGCTGGGTGATGATAACTTCGCGCGGCACGCCGTTCATCAAATCGCGCCCCTTGAGGCTGACCGTCTGGCCTTCTTCGCCGGGCGCCATCATGGCCGAGCCAACTTCTTTTTTAATACGCTCGGCACTCGACTCGCCGATGAGCAGATTATGGTTGCGACGGATATGCGCGATAATCGCTTCATCCATTTTATCGCCACCGACACGCACCGAGCGCGAATACACAATGCCACCCAAAGACAGAACCGCCACTTCCGTGGTGCCACCGCCGATATCAATGACCATCGAGCCGGTTGGCTCGGTGACCGGAAGGCCGGCGCCAATGGCCGCTGCCATAGGCTCTTCGATGAGAAAGACCCGACGCGCGCCCGCCGACATAGCGCTTTCTTGAATCGCGCGACGCTCCACCGCCGTGGCACCCGAAGGCACGCAGACGACGATTTGCGGATTGGCAAAACTGCGGCGATTGTGAACTTTGCGAATGAAATGTTTGATCATTTCTTCCGTCACATCAAAGTCAGCAATCACGCCATCGCGCATTGGGCGAATGGCTTTAATATTCCCTGGCGTGCGACCCAGCATCATCTTGGCTTCATCGCCCACAGCCAAAACGCGGTTGCGCCCGTTCTGCTCAATGATGGCCACCACAGATGGCTCGTTCAAAACAATGCCCCGCCCTTTCACATAAACCAGCGTATTGGCGGTTCCAAGGTCAATGGCCATGTCGGCAGAGAACATCGCAAGCAGCATATTTAACATCGTGTATTCCTCTCAAAGAGCCCCAGTTAGGCAGTTAGACTATCTGGCGCCTGTTTTTCTCGTTTAATCAACAATTTATTCAAAGCACTAATATACGCCCGCGCCGAGGCCACCATCGTATCGGTATCGGCCGCGCGGCCAATAACGGTTTTTCCGCTCTCTTCCAAACGCACGCTGACTTCGGCTTGCGCATCTGTGCCTTGCGTCACCGCATGGACTTGATAGAGCTGCAAATCCGCTTCATGCGGGAACAAAGCTTTAATCGCATTGAACGTCGCATCGACGGGGCCATCGCCCGTGCTTTCGACCTCGGTTTCTTTGCCATCGATATCGAGCTTCAAGGTCGCCGCTTGCGGCCCATGCGAGCCCGCCAACACGCGCAAGGACACCAGCTTAATCCGGTCGATGCCCTTGGCAACCTCATCATCAATCAAGGCGATAATATCATCGTCGAAGACATGTTTTTTGCGGTCGGCCAATTCTTTGAAGCGCACGAAAGCCTCTTGCAATTGGTTGTCGCCCAATTGATAGCCAAGATTGTTAATCTTATCGCGAAACGCATGGCGACCCGAATGTTTGCCCATCACCAAGGAGGTTTGGGAAATACCGACACTCTCGGGCGTCATAATTTCATAGGTCTGATTGTTCTTCAACATGCCGTCTTGGTGGATGCCGCTCTCGTGTGCGAAAGCATTTTGGCCGACAATCGCTTTATTATACTGCACTGGAAACGCCGTCACGGAGGAAACCAATTTGGAGGCGCGAGACAGCATTTGCGTCTCAATTTGGCTCCATTGTGGCATCAAGTCATTGCGCACGTTCAGCGCCATAACAATCTCTTCCAAGGCGGCATTGCCCGCGCGTTCGCCCAGCCCATTGATGGTGCATTCGATTTGGCGCGCGCCCGCGCGAACGCCCGCCAAAGAATTGGCAACCGCCAGCCCCAAATCATTATGGCAATGGGTGGAGATAATCGCTTTGTCGATATTCGGCACGCGCTCGCGCAACATGGTAATCATCTCGAAATATTCCTGCGGCATTGTATAGCCCACCGTGTCGGGAATATTAATCGTCGTTGCGCCCGCGCGAATGGCGGTCTCTACCGTGGCGCACAAAAAGTCGTGGTCGGTGCGGGTCGCATCTTCGGGCGACCATTCCACATTATCGGTATGGTCGCGCGCGCGCGTCACGGAAGCGGCAACCGCTTCCATCACGTCTTCTGGCTCCATTTGCAACTTGTGCTTCATATGCACGGGGCTGGTGGAGATAAAGGTATGAATGCGCGGGTTTTTGGCGTGTTTCAACGCATCGGCCGCGCGGTCGATATCTTTCGCGCCAGCCCGCGCCAGCCCACAGACTTGCGCGTTTTTCACCAATTTGGCGACTTCGGATACGCTTTCAAAATCGCCATTGGAGGCAATCGGAAACCCAGCCTCGATGACATCCACGCCCATTGTGTCCAAGACTTCTGCGACTTGCAGTTTCTCTTCCAAAGTCATGGAGGCGCCCGGCGATTGCTCGCCATCGCGCAATGTGGTGTCGAAAATATAAATACGGTCGCTTTTGGCGCCTGTTTGTTTTGTTGTTTTGGTCATTCTCTTATCCTTCTCTTTGGGGCTTTGCCTGTCTTTTCTAGGCATTTGCCATTTTGTTTATCCCAATTCACCCCCTGAGAACGCGCCGTGCATGGCCTGTCCGATCTCAGGGGCAGGTTAGGAGAAGGATGGTCCGTAAATCGTTCGGCCGAGACAGCTTTTGGCTGCAAGCCGTTGGCGCGCGCAAATCCGCAGTCCCGCCAAATGGCAGACTAGTCGCGAAATTTGTAAATCTGGCGTGAGCCATATTTATGCGCCTCTTTCAAACCCCCATGGGGGTGGTAAAAAACCTATACTCCATGTTTATCCAAGCAAAACAGCCATGGCAAGCACTTTCACATCTCGCGACCTGCCAAAGCCATCGCCTGTTCCGACACATGGTGGATGAGAAAATCCATCACCGCGCGAACATGCCCCAGCCGCGCCAAATCCGTGCGGGTCAGCAACCATAATTCCAAATTGCCCACCAAGTCAGGGCCAAGCAGCGGCACTAAGCCCGTTTGTTGCCGCGCCATAAAACACGGCAAAGCCGCCACCGCCTCGCCGCCTAAAACCGCGTTCATTCGCGTGGCCACGCTGGAGGAGCGCATCACGACTTTGGCGTTTTTCTCGGCTCGTGACAGCCACCAAACCGGCCCCAAAGGGCGTTCTTCTTCGGAAAAAGCCACCACTTGATGACCCGATAAGTCGCCAGAGCTGGCGATTCCACCATATGTCTGCACATAAGCAGGCGTTGCATAGACGCCATAAGCGACATCGCACAGCTTGCGCGCCAGCATATCGCCCTGCGTGGGGCGCGCGAGACGCAAAGCAATATCCACATCGCGCAGCACATTCATCACCCGTGGCGCGCCGCCGGGCCCCGATAGGCTGGGGTCGGTGATGATATCCAGCGCAATATCGGGCGCATTTTGCAAAAACCGCGGCACCGCCGGGCCAATCAGCCCACCAGCCACAACATCGCTGGCCGAAAGCCGCACAACCCCGCCATAAGCCCCTGAATTGGCTTGGAAATCTCTTTGTAACGAAGACAGACTAGTATCCACCGGCTCCAACGATTGCAAGAGGCGCGTGCCATCTTGCGTCAGCGTATAGCCGCTGCGCAGGCGCTCGAAAAGCCGCGCCTCAAGCGCCGCCTCCAAATTGCCAATGCGGCGCAACACCGTGGTGGTGTTGACGGTTAACTCGCGCGCGGCCGCCGACAGACTGCCGGCCGCAGCCACCGCGAGAAAAAACCGTAAATCATCCCAATCAAGATCTTTCATAATCGCAATAGCTTAGCTGCAAATATGCACAATTGCAATTTTGCAACTTGAGCTTTGCGAAAACTCGGCGAACCGATTAGCGCTTGCGGTCCATCTCCAGCCAACTATCGAGAGACAAGCGCCCCGCGCCTTTGACCACGAGAACCGACAGCACAAACACCCAAAGCAGACGTTGGTCTAAGATGAGCGAGTCCGCGCCTCGGTCGAACCAGGCGCCAATGGTGGCGGCGTCGACACCATGCCCCCAAATATCGGTCAGCGATTGCACGAAAATAAAGCCAATCATCGCCAAGGCCGCGCCTCGGGTGAACAGGCCGATGAGCAAGAGCGCCGGCAAAATAAATTCGGCCCAACTGCCGAGCAGAACAATCGGCGTGAAAAATATAGAAATCGCCTCTGGATCATAGTCCGCCGCTTCCGTGACGCTGGGGAGAATTTGGTAATAGGCGCCAATCGTTGGGCTGAAAACCCCCTCCAATTTGGTCATGGCCGAGGCCCAATAATAGCCCGCCAGCACGGCGGCAAACGAAAAGCGAGCGGCAAACGGGAGAAACCAATCGCCCGCAGCCATGCTGATGCGATGGGTGATGGTTTTATAAAGCTCCAAGCCGTCGCGGCAGATTTGTTGAAAATTAGTCATTTTTTTCCTCTTTTTGCGTTTCAGGTTTCGTTTCCACAATGGCCGTCACCAGCCCACCGCCGACGAGAAGCGATAAAAGCGAGGCCATATCGCCCGCCTCCATCGAGGCTTCGGGGGCGGCTTGGGCTGCCTCGGAGAGCGTTTTTCCGGCCAGCAAAGCCGCCATAAAAACATCGCCCCCCGATGGCAGACAGGCCAATTCAATATCAAAATCTTGCGTCCGATAGACCAAGAGCGATTGCGCCAGAGCCATATCTGGCGGCGCATCGGCGCGCCCGTCGAGGAACGCCCATAGGTCATAAAGCGGCCAATCCGAGACCAATAATTTTACACAAGGTGCGATTTCCAGCCCTTGCCTATCGGCGTCGTGCAGCTGCAATTTGCCTTGGGCGGTCGCGTCTCGCGCCTGCGACGACTGGCGCATCGCCCATTCCAAATGCGCCACATCGGCCGCATAGGGCAGCTCGGCAAAAGGCGCAAATTCGGCGATGAAATCTGGCAGTGCCTCGCCATAGGCAAACATCAGCGGCGAGCGCGGCGGATGGGCGCGCACGAAAGCATCGGCCATGGCCGCAAATGCCTCCTCGCCCAGCAAATCCGCCAAAAGCGGAAAGCCATCGGCCAGATTTTGCTTCAGCGACACCACCACATTATTGCGATAAATCGAAAACCGATCGGCCGCCTCTTGCCCGGCTCGCGGATGCGAAAAAACCTTCGGCACGGGCGCATCTGGCGCGAATAAAGCCTGCAAAAAGCCGCCTGTTGGGTCATGCCACAGCCTCCTTTGGGGCGCTTTTTATGTCGCGAAAGCTTGTGTCTCGAAAGCTGGCCAAAACCGCCTCCGCCTTGGTGCATTCTGCATTCAGAACCGACCATTCGGGGACATTCGTATCCCACTCGATAAGGCTGGGGCGTGGGCCGCAAGCCCTGAGTAAATCGTCATAAAGCGCCCAAACTTCGGGCGCCACGGGGCCGCCATGATTGTCGATAAGCACAGCCGTGCCAGAGGCATCGACATCGCTGGCATGGCCTGCCAAATGCACTTCGCCAATGGCGCCGAGCGGCAGGCCGTGCAGATAGTCATCGCTGCGCCAGCCGAGATTTTGGCAGGTGACGAAAATATTATTCACATCGACCAGCAAGCCGCAGCCCGATTGCGCCACCAAAGCGCTTAGAAAATCGGTTTCGGCGGCGGCGCTATCGCAGCCTTGGGCGGCCAGATAAAGCGATGGGTTTTCAATCAGAATTCTTTGCCCTAAGGCCTGTTGCGCGGCATCGATATTGTCGCTCACGCGCGCCAAAGCCTCGCGGCTATAAACCACCGGCAGCAGGTCATTGGCAAAACTGGCTTGGGCGCCGTGGCCATGCATCGACCAGGCGAGATGTTCGGAAAATTGTGCGGGTTTCAGCTCATCGATGAGCTGGCGCAAGCGCGCCAAATGCGCCGCATCGGGAGCCTGCGCGCCGCCCAAGGACAGACCCACGCCATGCAGCGAGATGGGCATATGCGAGCGCAACTCAAAAAGCTGCGCCCGCATGGAGCCCCCATCCATAAGATAGTTTTCCGCATGCACTTCCGCCCATTGCACGGCCCCATTCGAGGCCAGCAAATCGGCAAAGTGACAAGGCTTAAAACCAACGCCAAGGGCGCATGGAAGATCGATCATTATGCGTCTGGTTAGACTTAAGCTGGGTCGCGTTTCAGCGCTTCCAGCGAACCATGACGACGCATGCCATTGCTTTGTTTTGGCAGGCTAATTTTCTCGCATTTGCCCGTTTTCATAAATTTCCAAGCATTGCCTTGGTAATCTACTTTAGACGTGCCAGCACAACTTGTGCCCGGCCCTGCGGCGCAATCATTTTTGCCAGCTTTGGAAACCCCGAAACATTTTTCGCGTTTCTTCGCTTCCGCAGGGGTGACAGACATAGTTCCGACAGCCACGGCAAAAGCACTGGCGACGAGCAGAGAGGTGGATAGAAGATTCATATTATTACCCTTTCTTTTATTGTTAGGCAGGTTCACCTTAACAATAGACCACAAGAAGACAAGAGCGAACTACATTTCGCTCACGGGAATATTTGTAAGGCGGTAAGTTTAATAGAGCGTTAAATTTGAAAATAACTTACTTGCGGTTAGAGTTTTGTTTGTTACCCTTTTTTTGAAATGTGGAAAGAAGGAGCATTGGGTAAAGAGGTTGGGCTTATCGCCTTCCCTCCGAAAAATTAACCTTTGGCGTTTATCTTATTTTCAAGTTTCTAAATGGCACGCCGAGAGGGTGTGCCGCTCAACAACAAGAGGAGGAAATCCCTATGACTAAATTTTCAAAAATAATTCCCGTCATTGCAGTTGGTGTGGCGCTCAGCGTTAGCGCTTGCTCCAAACAAACCTTTGTTTTGGATGGCGGCGGCTCTCGTGTCGCCAAAGACGCCTCAAGTGTTTTCTTTGTTGGTGGCATTGGCCAAAGCCAAAGAATTAACGTGGCTCAAATCTGTGGCGGCAAAGGGAATGTTGCTTCTGTTGAAGCGGAGCAAACTTTCATGACTGGCCTGATTAATGCCTTAACCAGTGGCATTTATTCACCGCGTCAATATCGGGTTGTTTGCAACCGTTAGTATTTTCGGCAGCACTATTAAAAGTGCTGCCGTCTTCTCTAATTTTAGGAATGACCTATGAAAAAAGCACTTATTATTCTCGTGAGCACATTTGCCCTTGCCTCATGCGCTGGCAGGCACGCTAATCCAATTTTAGCCACCCACGCTTCCGATCGACAAATGTCATGCAGTAGCATCCAAAGCGAGCTGGAGACCCATGAACGCACATTGGTCAATTTGCAGTTAGAGCGCAGTCGTATAAATCGGACAAACATCAACATGGGCATCGCAGGGTCATTTCTGCTCGTGCCACTGTTCTTTATTAATGTCAGCGATGCGCCAGAAGTGGAGCAATATGCGATTTCAGGACGCATGAACAAGCTAAACGATTTGTCCGCTGCGAAAAAGTGTAACTAGCAGCAAGGCAAAATAACAATAGGTTAAAGGCAGTCTGCGCGTCTTCTAGACGAAAACCCGCGACTGCCTTTTCTTCGCCCTTTTTTGTGCTTAAGATACGGCTAAGGCAACCGACCCCTTAGAATAAGGAAAAGCCCATGCTCCGTCGTCTCTCCATCAGCAGTTTTGTTTTACTGGCCGCCTGCGCCACGCCTGGCGAAGAGAATAAGGCTGGCTCGTTTTCCGCCGGACAAGTGAACCAACGCCAGCAAGTCAAAATCGTCTCTATAGTCTCCGTCCAAACGGCCAAAGTTAGCGTCTCTAATCGGCGCAACCAAAGCATCGCCGCTGGTGTGGGCGCTGTCGTGGGCGGGGTTTTGGGCGCCGCCATTGGGGACAATAGCGGGCGCTCCTCTGGCGGCGGAACCCTTGGCGTTATCGTCGGGTCAGAAGCGGGACGCCTTGGCCAAGGCGCCACCAAATTAATCGACGGCGTGCAAATCATCTATCGCGATGGCCAAGATATTCTGTCTTCCGCCCAAGTTGCGCGGCCTTGCGATTATGCGCTCGGCAATGCCCTCATGACTTTCGTCGGCCAAACCGAAACCCGCATTCAATCGAACCATGGCTGCGTGAAAGGCCAAGAAAACCAAGTTGGAAAAACCAGCACCCTGCAAGGCATCGACTTAAACTAGAAACAAAAAGGGCGGCACTCGTTTTCTCGAGGCCGCCCTTTTTCTTGTCTGAAATCAGCTTTAGTTTTTGCTTTGATCCACCAATTGATTGGCCGAAATCCAAGGCATTTTGCTGCGCAACTCTGTGCCGACTTTTTCAATCGGATGCGCATCATTCACTTTGCGGAATTCTTTAATCTCTTCTTGTCCACCCTGCATCCAGCGATCGGTAAACTTGCCAGTTTGAATATCCTCAAGGATTTTCTTCATCTCGGCTTTGGTTTCGCTGGTCACAACGCGCGGGCCCGACACATATTCGCCGAATTCGGCCGTGTTGGAAATCGAGTAGTTCATGTTCGAAATGCCGCCCTCGTAAATCAGGTCGACGATCAGTTTCACTTCGTGCAAGCACTCGAAATATGCCATCTCGGCTGGATAGCCAGCTTCGGTCAGCGTTTCGTAACCCGCTTTAATCAACTCGACAACACCGCCGCATAAAACAGCCTGCTCGCCGAACAAGTCGGTTTCGCATTCGTCGCGGAACGTCGTTTCGATGATGCCCGAACGACCGCCGCCCACGCCACATGCGTAAGACATAGCCAAATCACGCGCCGAACCCGAAGCGTCTTGCGCCACAGCGACCAGACATGGCACACCGCCGCCTTTGGCGTATTCGCCGCGCACCGTGTGGCCTGGGCCTTTGGGAGCTACCATCGACACATCCAAATCTGGACGCGCTTGGATGAGGCCGAAGTGAATGGCCAAACCGTGGGCAAACATCAACGTGCCGCCTTCGCGGATATTCTCGGCGATGTCCGCGTTATAGATGTCTTTTTGCAATTCATCTGGCGTCAAAATCATCACGACATCGGCCCAAGCGGAAGCTTCGGCAATGGTTTTCACCGCAATGCCTTCGGCTTCGGCTTTGGCGGCCGAGGCAGAGCCAGCGCGCAAGCCAACGCAGATATCGCTAACACCGCTATCGCGCAGGTTCAGCAAATGTGCATGGCCTTGCGAGCCATAGCCAATCACAGCTACTTTTTTGCCTTTAATCAGGTTTACATCCGCGTCGCGGTCATACAGCATTTCCATCCATCTATTCCTTAAAGTCTGGTTAGAGTTTCGTTCAATTACATAGCTTCGGGGCCACGCGAGATAGCCGCCGCGCCTGTGCGCGAAACTTCTCGAAGACCCAGAGGTTTCATCAGCCCAATAAAGGCATCAATTTTTTCGGTATTGCCGGTAATCTCAAAGACGAAACTATCCGGCGTCGCATCCACCACGCGGGCGCGAAACGCCTCCGACATGCGAAGCGCTTCGACACGGGCATCGCCCTTGCCTGTCACTTTTACCAAAGCCAATTCACGCTCGACACTGTCGCATTCGACCGTCAAATCGACCACCCGATGCACCGGCACCAAGCGACCCAATTGGGCTTTAATTTGTTCAATAATGGGCGGCGTGCCAAGCGTCACAATGGTGATGCGAGACATATGCTCTTGCTCGTCCACCTCGGCCACCGTCAGGCTGTCGATATTATAGCCACGGCCCGAAAACAGGCCGATGACGCGCGCCAAAACCCCCGCCTCATTATCTACGAGGACGGATAGCGTATGCCGCTCAATTTGATTTTCTGCGCTCATCTTCAACCTTCTTAAAATCGGCCTTACGACCCATTCCTGCGCCTCTCTATAGCGCACTCATTGGGTGGTTAAAAGCCCGTTTATTCGCCCTCATTTAAACCAGCGCTTTGCCCGCATCCGAGACTTCAATATCCAAGCCTTCGCTATCGGCCAGCAGCATTTCATTATGCGCCGCGCCCGATGGAATCATCGGGAAGCAGTTTTCGTCTTTGGTGACGATGCAATCGAAAATAACCGGGCCTGGCGTATCTACCATGCGCTTAATCGCATCGTCTAATTCGGCTGGCGTTTCGGCACGAATGCCTGTGGCGCCATAGGCTTCTGCCAATTTCACGAAATCCGGCAGCGCCTCCGAATAGGAGCTGGAATAGCGCCCGCCGTGCAGCAATTCCTGCCATTGGCGCACCATGCCCATATATTCATTGTTCAAGATGAAAATCTTAATCGGCAGACGATATTGCACCGCTGTCGAGATTTCCTGCATGGTCATTTGCACCGAGGCTTCGCCAGCAATATCGATAACCAGACTTTTGGGATGCGCCACTTGCACACCAACCGCCGCCGGAATGCCATAGCCCATCGTGCCAAGCCCGCCAGAGGTCATCCAACGATTGGGGTCTTCAAAACGATAATATTGCGCCGCCCACATTTGGTGCTGGCCGACTTCGGTCGTGATGTAGGTGTCGGCGTCTTTGGTCAGCTCATACAAGCGCTCGACCGCATATTGCGGCTTAATGGCTTTGGCGTCTTTTTTATAGGCCAAGCATTTTCTATCGCGCCAGCCCTCAATTTCGTCCCACCAATTGGCCAGCGCTTTTTTGTCTGGCGTCACCGCATCGGATTTATAGACCCGCAACATGTCTTCCAACACATGCGCGCAATCGCCGACAATGGCGACATCGACCATGACGTTTTTATTGATGCTCGACGGGTCAATATCGACATGAATTTTCTTCGAGTTCGGCGAGAACTTATCCAAAGTGCCGGTAATGCGGTCGTCAAAACGCGCGCCGATGTTAATCATCACATCGCAATCATGCATCGCCAAATTGGCTTCATAGGTGCCATGCATGCCCAACATGCCCAACCATTGCTTATCAGCCGAAGGATAACTGCCCAGCCCCATGAGGGTGGACGTAATCGGGAAACCCGTCAGTTGAACCAACTCGCGCAGCAATTGGCTGGCTTGCGGGCCAGAGTTGATGATGCCGCCGCCGGTATAAAAAACCGGCTTTTTGGCATTGGCAATCAGCTCGACCGCTTGCTTAATCGCCGCCATATCGCCCTTGATTTGCGGCTGATAGCTTTTGTGCTTCACCGCTTTCGGCTTCATATAGGGGCCAAGCGCGAACTGAATGTCTTTGGGAATATCAACAACCACCGGCCCCGGGCGACCCGAGGTGGCCACTTGAAACGCCTCATGCAGAATGCGCGCCAAATCGTTCACGTCTTTGACCAAATAATTGTGCTTGGTGCAGGGGCGCGTGATGCCAACCGTGTCGGCCTCTTGAAAGGCGTCGCCGCCGATGAGATGCGTCGGCACCTGACCGGTGATGCAAACCATCGGAATGCTATCCATCAAAGCATCGGTAAGGCCGGTCACCGCATTGGTAGCACCGGGCCCAGAGGTCACTAAAACCACGCCGCATTTTCCGGTCGAGCGCGCATAGCCCTCGGCCGCATGGGTGGCGCCCTGTTCGTGGCGCACCAGAATATGCTCGATCGATTCTTGCTGGAAAATCTCATCGTAAATCGGCAAAACCGCGCCACCTGGATAGCCAAAAATATGCTCTACCCCGTGGTCTTGCAAAGATTGCAGAACGATTTGCGCGCCGTTTAATTGTTTGTCCATCTTACCTCAACGGCCAAAGCCGCCTCCAAATGTGAGTGGGCGCACCTTTCCCGATGACGGCGCAGCCCGTGAAGAAGCGAAAATAGCAATAATTATGTCGTGGTCAAGCTATTTTTTGAAATAAATGAAAAGATTTTATCCTGATTATCGGCGTAATCTTGCTCAGAGAAGCTTTGCCAGCCCGTCATTTGATTGCGAAACCACGTCATTTGGCGTTTGGCATAGCGCCTTGTGGCTTGTTGCGCCTGCTCAATGGCTTGCTCGCGGGTTAGGCTGCCTTGCAAAAAGCCCATAATTTCCGTCACGCCGAGCGCTTTTTGAATGGTTGTTTCGGGGGCAAGCTTTAGCGCCGCCAGTGCCTCGACCTCTTCTAGCGCCGCGCCTTGCATCATTTGTTCAAAGCGCAAATTGCACCGCGCATAAAGCCAGTCCCTATCGGGCAACAGCAAAATCTTTTGCGCTTGCGCCAGCGGGGCCTGCGGTTTTATCTTTTGCCAATCCGACAGGCGCGTCCCCGTTGCCTCCGCGACTTCTAGCCCCCGCAAAATGCGCTGCTTATCGGTTGGCTGCACGCGTTCGGCCAGCGGCGCGTCGCGCTGTTGCAGCTCGGCATATAATTTTGCCACGCCAATGGCCGCCAAACGCTGGCGCCAATGGGCGCGCACCTGCGGGGGAATCTCGGGCAAATCGACCAGGCCTTCGGTCAGGCTTTTGAAATATAATCCTGTGCCGCCGACCACAATCGGCACTTCGCCCGCCGCTTGGGCTTGTTGGATTTCCGCCAGAGCCTGCTCTTGCCAAATGCCAACGCTGTAAGGCTCGCCTGCTTTCACATGGCCATACAGCGCATGGGGGGCTTGGGCTTCTTCTTCGGCGCTGGGGCGCGCGGTCAATTGGCGCAAAGTGTCATAGACTTGCAAACTATCCGCATTGATAATACGCCCGTTGCATTGCTTGGCCAGCCCCAAAGCCAATGCGGACTTGCCGCTGGCCGTGGAGCCTGCAATAAGAAGGGGCAAAATTTCGCCAGTCGATGATTTCGTCGAAGACATAGAAGCTAGTCTTACAGGGTTGAGGACAGATGACACAACAAATGAATGAGACCCGTTTTTTGGTTCTGACGGCGGCGCCCCAGAGCGGCTATTTTTCGCCTGCGCGCTTGGCCGAGCTGGCCACACAATTTCCCCAATTGCCCGCCGCCAAAAGCCTCAGCGAAGATGCGGTGGAATATGCGCTAGAAACCGACAGCCCCGAGTTGGCCACGCAACTGGCCGATTTGCCATGTGATGTGAATTGGGTTCGCGCTGCGAATAGGCACAAGAAAATGCTGATTGCCGATTTAGAATCCACCATCATCGAGCAAGAATGTTTGGATGAGTTGGCCGTTGTTATCGACAAGCAAGAGGTCATGGTCGACATCACCACGCGCGCCATGCGCGGCGAATTGGATTTCGAGCCAGCCCTCAAAGAACGCGTTGCCATGCTGAAAGGCCTGCCCGAAAGCGCCCTGCAAGACCTCTATGACAATGGCGTGACGCTCATGCCAGGCGCGCATACCCTGCTGGCGACTTTGCGCGCCGAGGGCGTGTTTTGCGGCCTTGTGTCTGGCGGTTTCGCGTTTTTTGCCGACCGCATTGCCCAGCGCATCGGCTTTCACCGGTTTCAGTGCAATGACTTAAATATCACCGATGGGGTTTTAGACGGCACCGTGGTGGAGCCAATTTTAGGCCGCGCCGCCAAGGCCGAAATTCTAACCGCTTGGGCGCAAGAATTGGGCTTCACGCCCGATGACGTTTTGGCCACGGGCGATGGCTCGAATGATTTGGCCATGTTGAAAATCGCTGGCATGGGCGTGGCGTTTCGCGCCAAACCAGCCGTGGCCGAAGCCGCGCAATATACGCTGCAACACGCCGATCTGACGGGGCTTCTTTACCTACAGGGCTACAGCGAAAGCCAGTTTAAAACCGCTTAATTTCCTAACGGAATAGCGATAAAGCGCACCGTGCCGCGCGACTTCACGAAGACCAGCACAGAATTGCGACCCGATTTCTCGGCCCTTTTCAAAGCCTCTACGGCGGCTTTGGCCGAGCCGATGGTTTTCTGGTCAATCTCGGAAATCACATCGCCGACACGAATGCCCGATTCAAAAGCCACGCTTGAGCGATCCATCTCAATAATCAAGGCCCCGCTGGCGTCATCGCCAAGCTCGAAATCGCGGCGCGACTTCGGATTGATATTCTGCAAGGTCAGCCCCAAATAGACATGCGATTTCGTGTCTTGCTGTTGTTTGGCTTTGCTCTCCGCAGGCTTTTTGTCCAGCGCGGCTTCTTGCAAACGTCCGGTGACAATTTTAATTCGCTTGGTACGACCCCGACGGATTAGCTCCACATTGACGGGTTTATCGATTTTGGTTTCGGCGACAATGCGCGGTAAGTCGCGCATGGTTGGCACCGGCTTATTGTCGAATTTCACAATCACATCGCCCACTTTCACGCCGCCTTTTTCGGCTGGCCCGCCGGGCGATACTTCCGACACCAAAGCGCCGCGCGCTTTACCTAGCGATAGGCTTTCGGCCAATTCATCGGTGACTTCTTGAATGCGCACGCCCAACCAGCCGCGACGGGTCTCGCCATATTGGCGCAATTGCGCGATGACGGAAGTCGCCAGATTGGACGGAATGGAAAAGCCAATGCCGACCGAGCCGCCCGATGGCGAGATAATCGCCGAGTTCACGCCGATGACTTCGCCTTTCATATTAAACAAGGGGCCGCCCGAGTTGCCTTTGTTAATGGCGGCATCGGTTTGGATGAAACTGTCATAGGGGCCTGCGTTAATGTCGCGTTTGATGGCTGAGATAACCCCCGCCGACAGCGAGCCGCCGAGGCCAAAGGGATTGCCAATCGCAATCACCCAATCGCCCACACGGGCTTTGGCGCTATTGCCCATTGGCACGAAGGCCAATTTCTTTTTGCTTTTCACCTGCAAGACGGCCAAATCGGTTTTCGGGTCGCGACCAATAATTTCGGCGGGCAATTTAGTGCCGTCCGCGAAGTTAATGGTAATCTCATCGGCTTCTTCGATGACGTGATTATTGGTGATGATAATGCCGTTCGGGTCGACCACAAAACCCGACCCCAGCGAAGAAACCTTGCGGCTTTGCGGCTGGCTGTTGGGATTTTTGGGCGCGCCATTTTGTCCGCGACGTTGGTTGAAAAACTCTTCGAAGAAATCGCCAAACGGAGGTTGGCCTGGCCCGCGCGAATTGCGTTGCTGCACATTTTGCGTTGTCGAAATATTGACCACAGCGGGCATTAGGCGTTCGGCCAAATCGGCGAAACCTTCGACCGGACGCGCCAAACTTGGCGACATCAGCAAAGGCAGAACCATAAGGGAAAGAACGAGGGAGAAACGAAGAGCGCGAACAGACTGCATGATTATTCCTAGTTAAAAATTGCTATTTGAGAAGCCAGACCAAACCGACCCCGAGGCTCAGAGCGACAACCCCGCCTTGTCGTAAGGCGGCGTCATCGACCTGCTCCAATTGCTTCATCATAGAGCGCAAAAATGTCGGAAAAAGGGCATAAAGGGCGCCTTCAAAAGCCAACACCAAAGCGAAAGCCAAAAAGACTTTCTCCAGCATTATTGAACCGCGTTTTTGGCATCCGCTTTTGCCTTGGCGGCAATCTCAGGGCAGAGCGAGTCGCTTAGCGAGCGTCCCTTGGCCGTTAGCTTGGCCACATCCACCCGCTTGCCCCGTTTCACCGTGCCGCGCTGGCTGGGTGCCAAAACGCTATTCGGGTTTTTCAGGAATTGCAAAAACGAGCTGTCGGGCGACATCACCATCGTGGTGTCTTCTTCTAGCGCCGTTGTATAGGCTTGCATGGAGCGATAAAACGCGAAGAAATCTGGGTCTTGCCCGAAGACGCGAGCAAACACTCGGGTACGGCAGGCATCGCCTTGACCGCGAATGACTTCACTATCGCGGGTCGCTTCGGCGGTTAGAACCGTCACTTGCTTATCGGCTTGGGCGCGAATGGCGCGGCCGACTTCTTGACCGCGCGCGCGAAACTCAGACGCTTCTTGTTCGCGCTCGGTCTGCATCCGACGATAAATCGCTTGGCTGTTGGCTTGCGGCAAGTCGGCACGGCGAATGCGCACATCGACAATCTCAATGCCAAAATCAGCCGCTTGCTCATTGACCAATTTGGTGATGCGGGTCATCAGCTTGGAGCGCTCATCGCGCACCACGGTTTGGAACTCTTCCTCGCCCAAAACCGAGCGCATAGAAGAAGAGACAATCGCTGCCAGACGCGAGCGCGCCCGACGCTCATCGCGCAGCGCTTTGTAGAACTGCAATGGGTCGGTGATTTTATACCGCGTGAACGCATCCACAACCAAACGCTTCTGGTCGGAGGCAATCAGCTCTTCCGCCGGCGTATCCAAATCGAGAATACGCTTGTCGACGAAAATCACATTCTGCACGAAAGGCACTTTGAAGTTCAGCCCAGGCTCGGTAATCACGCGGCGTGGGTCGCCAAATTGCAGCACCAACGCTTGTTGCGTTTGATGCACGGTGAACAAGGAAGCCGAGGCGATAACGCCCAGCACGATGAGAAGGAAAACGGCAATCAGTCCGGTGCGTTGCATTATTTTGTCTCCTGGCTGGTCGAGCGGGCATTTAATTTGTCGAGCGGCAGATACGGTATGACGCCGCTGCCATTGTTTTCGATGATGACTTTATTGGTGCCAGACATAACTTTTTCTAGCGTCTCCAAGAAAATCCGCTGGCGGGTCACGCCTTGCGCGCCACGGTATTCGGTGTAAATCGAGGCAAAGCGCGTCGCCTCACCATCGGCTTCCGCCACTGTTTGGGCGCGATAAGCTTCGGCATCGCGGCGAATGCGAACGGCCTCGCCTTGCGCCTCTGGCACCACGCGATTGGCATAGGAATTGGCTTCATTGCGGGCGCGTTCTTGGTCGGCGCGCGCGGCTTGCACATCGCGGAACGCGTCGATTACCGCAGCGGGCGGATCGACTTTTTGCATTTTCACCTGCGTGATGCCAATGCCCGCATTATAGCTGTCGAGCGTCGCTTGCATCAGCGCTTTGACTTGTTCTTCATTGGTTTGACGTTGTTCGGTCAAAATCGGCTGAATGTCGTTTTGTCCGACAATCTCGCGCATGGTGCTTTCGGCCACGGCTTTTACCGTGCCGGTTGGGTTTTGAATATTGAACAGGAAATTAGGCGCATCATCGATGACCCAGAAAACCGAGAAATCCACGTCGACGATATTTTCATCGCCGGTCAGCATGAGGCTTTCTTCCGGCACATCGCGGGTGACGCCTGCCGAGCGGCGGTCGTCGCCAGCGCGCATGCCAATGTCGACCCGATTGACCGTGGTGACTTTGGGCGTTACCGCGCTCTCAATTGGGTACGGCAGGTGATAATTTAGGCCTGGCGCGGTTTGCGTATGAAATTTGCCAAAGCGCAAGACAACGCCCTGCTCGTCGGCGCCCACGCGGTAGAAGCCGCTGATAGCCCAGATGCCGAGGAAAACCGCCAGAATAACCAGCAAGCCCGAAGCGCCGCCAGCACCCGGCACGAGGCCGTTGAAGCGGGCTTTTAAATCGCGCAGCAATTCGTCGAGGTCGGGTTCATTGCCGCGATTGGGGCCACGACTTGGCCCCCGACTTGGACCACGACCGGGGCCACGACCAGAGCCACCCCCATTAGATCCATTGGAGCCATTCCCCCAAGGGTTTTGATTGTCTGATTTATTATCCCAGGGCATGAAACTTCCTCCTAATAGGTCTAGCTCTTTATAGGCCAGGCGTGGCGCCTTCACAATGTAACAAAGTGACGCCGTCCCCGACCCCGCGCGACCAAACCCATTGAAAGTTCAGTCTGGAGCCTTCATATAGTAAGTTATGTGGGGACGGCGCGCCCGCTTTTCAAGCGCCGATAGAAAGATTTCAACATGAGCCAACTTACCGACGCAGATATTCGCCAAGCGCTCGATAGCCTAACGCCAGAGGGCGAGACGCAATCGCTCGTCGCCAGCGATCGGGTGCAGGGAATTGTCGTCAAAGGCGGCAATATCGGCTTTTCCATCGAAGTCGATGGGTTGAGCGGCGAGGCGGTAGCCGCCGTCAAAGAACAAGCCGAAGTGGCTGTGCGGGCGCTGTCGGGTGTGGTTTCGGTGACTTGCGTTTTGACGGCGCATAAGGCGCCCTCGGTAGATACCGACACCAAGCCCGCCAATCAAGGCCCGCATAATAGTGCCAGCACCGAAGTGCCGAAAGTCTTCGAGCGTATTGGCGCGGTGATTGCTGTCGCCTCGGGCAAGGGCGGTGTGGGCAAATCAACCGTGGCCGTGAACTTGGCGATATCCATGGCCAAACAGGGCAAGCGCGTTGGGCTGCTGGATGCGGATATCTATGGGCCTTCCGCGCCGCAGCTTTTAAACATTGCCAATAAACCCGACTTGAACGACGAGAAGAAACTCATCCCCATCGAGCGGCATGGCGTTTTCACCATGTCCATCGGCTATATGGTGTCGCCCGAACAGGCGATGATTTGGCGCGGGCCGATGGTGCAAAGCGCGCTCATTCAAATGCTCGACGATGTGGCTTGGCCGGAGCTGGATGTTTTGATTATGGATATGCCACCAGGCACGGGCGACATTCAATTGACCATGGCGCAGCGCATTCCCGTCACGGGCGCGCTGCTTGTCACCACGCCATCGAGCTTGGCCACGGCCGATGTAAAACGCGCCATTGTGATGTTTGAGAAAACCGAAATTCCAGTGTTTGGCCTCGTCGAAAACATGGCCTATATGAGCGCGCCCGATGGCACCCACCTGTTTCCCTTTGGCCAAGGCGGCCATGAATTAGCCGACAAGCTGGGGCTGAAACATCTCGCCGCCCTGCCCCTCGAGGCGGCCGTGCAGGCGGCGAGCGAGAGCGGCCTGCCGTTGAGTGCGGCGCAAAATAGCGCCGCAGAAACCAGCGAAACGGCACAAGCTTTCACCGATTTAGCCGCCGCCCTCGTGCGCCAGATTTAGGAGCCCCCATGAGCGAGACCCAGAAAAAAGCCTATCGTTTTTTAACCGGCACCGATGATGTCGAATTTTGCCAGCGCGTCTCCGATGCTTTGCGCGATGGCTGGGTGCTGTATGGCGCCACCACTCTGGCGGTCGACGCGCAAGGCAATCGCCATTGCGGACAGGCTGTGGTCTTGCCCGAGTTTCTAGCTAAAGATTTAAAAAATTAAGCGGTAGCCCGGGCGCATCCCATTGGGTTTTCAACAAGCGCCCGCTACTGGAGGCGGTGATATAGGCGGTTTTTAAATCCGCCCCGCCAAAGCAAATATTCGTCGTCATAAAATCATCGGTCGCCACATGGCGAATGTCACCGGTTTCCGGGTGAATGCGCGAAATGCCGCCGCCGACAATCGTCGCCACGCAAATCGTGCCATCGGCTTCGACGGCCAAACTGTCGAAGAAATTCAATCCTGACGGTGACGCGATGAAGTTTTTCTGGCTGGTTTGCGCCCGACCTTTTATTTTGCCCGGCGCCTCTAATTCAAAACCCCACAGCCGTGCGCCTTGGGTTTCGGCGACATAGACTTTATCTTCTTGCGGGCTTAAGCCGATGCCGTTCGGGGTCTCTATGGGAAACACCATTTGCTCGATGAAGCTGCCATCGGCTTTGGCGTAATAGACGGCGCCGCGATCTTTCAATCGGTCGAAGCCTTTGCCTAAATCGGTGAACCAAAAGCCGCCCGATTTATCGAACACAATATCATTGGGCCCCCGCAAAGGCTCGCCATCGCAAGCCGTATAAAGAACTTCGGATTTTCCGCTCGCAAGGTCGACGCGCTCGATGCGCCCGCCAGAATAATCGGCGGCGATGTCACCAGGGTGCAGCGCGCCATTATGTTCCGCCCAAGCAAAGCCGCCATTGTTGCAAACATACACCGCGCCATCGGGCCCAATGGCGGCACCGTTCGGGCCGCCGCCTAAATCTGCAATGACTTCTAGGTTGCCCGTGGGGGTAACGCGGGTGAGCGTGCCGCGCGCGATTTCCACCAGAATGACCGAGCCATCATCCATAGCGATAGGCCCCTCGGGGAATCGTAATCCGGATGCGATTTCTTGCATGAAGCCCTCCTCTTGGCACGCCACCTCAAGGCGCGCGCCATAGGTCTAGCGGCGCTGAAGCGTGATAAAACTATAGTCGGCGCTGTCTTTTTCGCCAGCAGAAAATCGCTCGCAGGCTTGCTCTTGCCAGTCGTCGGGTTGGCTGAGGGCAAAACTTGTGTCGCCATCGGGGGTCGCATGCACGCGTGTCAAATGCACTTTGCTCGCCATGGGTTCGAAGATTTTATAAATCTGTCCGCCGCCGATAATCATCAAAGTCTCGGCCTCGCCGCCCGCTTGCACCGCCGCTTCGGCCGAGGTCACGCCCAGCACGCCGTCGGGTAAATCGAGCGCGCTGCGGCTGATGACAATGTTCAATCGCCCGGGCAAAGCGCGGCCAATGGATTGCCACGTCAGGCGTCCCATAACAATCGGGCAGCCCATTGTTACTTGTTTGAAATGCTGAAGGTCAGACGGCAGCCGCCAAGGCATATCGCCGTCTTTGCCGATGATGCCGTTTTCGGCCACGGCCACAACCATTTCGATGGTCGCCATTAAACCGCAATCGGTGCCGCGATATGCGGCTGCGAGACATAATCGGTCAGCTCGAAATCATCAAAGGTGAAATCGAAGATATCTTTTTTATCGGGGTTCATCACCAGCCCGGGCAAATTGCCTGGCTTGCGCATCAGCTGTTCTTTGGCTTGGTCGATATGGTTGAGATAAAGGTGCGCATCGCCCAATGTATGGATGAATTCGCCCGGCTCCAAATCGCATACTTGCGCTAGCATTTGGGTGAGCAAAGCATAAGAAGCGATGTTAAACGGCACGCCGAGGAAAATATCGGCCGAACGTTGATAGAGCTGGCAAGACAGTTTGCCGCGCGCGATATAAAACTGAAACAGGCAGTGACACGGCGGCAGCGCCATGTCTTCCACATCGGCGGGGTTCCAAGCGGTGACAATATGACGGCGCGAGTCTGGATTGTTTTTCAACTGGTCGACCAGCTGCGTAATCTGGTCGATATGCGCGCCCCCGGGGGTTTGCCAACTGCGCCATTGCTTGCCGTAAACGGGGCCTAATTCGCCGGTTTCATCGGCCCAATCATCCCAAATCTTGACGCCGTTTTCCTTCAAATAGGCGATATTCGTGTCGCCCGAGAGAAACCATAGCAATTCATGGATGATGGATTTCAAATGCAGTTTCTTGGTTGTCAGAACCGGAAAGCCGCGACCCAAGTCAAAGCGCATTTGGTGGCCGAACACCGATAAAGTGCCGGTTCCTGTGCGGTCTTCGCGTTTTACGCCCGTGTGCAGCACGCGTTCGAGGAGAGTTAAATATTCTTTCATGGGGGTATCTTCGACGATTCTTGTGGGCGGGTGCAATGCCTTTCGCAAGCGCCTTGTTATTTACCTGTGAGAAATGATATATAGGGGCTGTCGGCTTGCCGACTATGGCGATAAACGGACTTCGTAATAAACCTATCGGACCCGGGGGCAGTACCCGGCGCCTCCACCAAATTTTTTAGCTTTTTGGGGGCGAAACAGGATCGACGAGGGCGTAAAGGATGCATCCGTCGCTCGGCATGGTACCATCGTTATCGGGCCATTTTAGTAGTTGCAAATGACAACTATGCGGAAGTAGCCGTCGCTGCGTAAGCAGTCACGACCTTCACATTAAGTCCATTTCCTTCGCAGGTTTTGGCGGGGTTCGGAAGGCACCTGGCAACAGAAGCCTTCCACTTTTTGGGACCCACGAAGCAGCAAAACGGAAACCCCTCTATGCCAGACGATTCGACACCAATCTTGCCGCCCTCGGGTACCGCTGAAGACTTTTATCAATATGCCGAGCGCGCCCAAACCGCCCTCTTAGATATGGTCAAAAACGTGCTGCGCCAAGTCGCGCAAGACGGGCTGGTGGGCGAACATCATTTTTATCTGACCTATTACACCCAAAGCGAAGGCGTGGTTTTATCCGATAAATTGAACGCCAACCATCCCGAAGAAATCACCATTGTTTTGCAAAATCAGTTCGAAGACCTCGAGGTCGATGAGGCCGAGTTTCGGGTGACTTTGAGCTTCGACAATCAAGCCGAACGCCTGATTGTGCCGTTCCATGCTTTGTCGAAATTCTACGACCCTTCTGTCGCCTTTGGGCTGATGTTTGATGTCGAGCCGCCGATGACGCAAAATTTAGAAGCCGCACCTGAAGCCGAAAGCGGCCTCGCCGAAGGCGAGCAAACGCCTGCGCCCGACCCAAACCTAAACCAAGACCCAGACCCAAATGGTGCCAGTGGCGAAGTGGTAAGCCTCGATAGTTTCCGCGATAAATAAGAGACAAATGCGGCGGCGCTATGCTAGACCGCCTATCAAGATTTGACGATTTAAGGGATTTACAGCCATGACCGATACACGCAAAGAAACCGATAGCTTTGGCCCATTAGAAGTGCCATCTGAAAAATATTGGGGCGCGCAAACGCAGCGCTCTTTGGGCAATTTTAAAATCGGCACGGAAAAAATGCCGCTGCCGCTCGTGCGCGCCCTTGGCATTGTTAAAATGTCCGCCGCGCAAGCCAATATGGCCTTGGATAATTTGGAAAGCGATCTCGGTGACGCCATTGTAAATGCCGCAGCGGATGTCGCGGAAGGTAAATTGGACGAGCATTTCCCGCTGGTGATTTGGCAAACGGGCTCTGGCACGCAGTCGAATATGAACGCCAATGAAGTGATTTCCAATCGCGCCATTGAAGCCTTGGGCGGCGTCATGGGCTCGAAAGACCCCGTGCATCCCAATGACCATTGCAACCGCAGCCAATCGTCGAATGACACTTTCCCGACCGCCATGCATATCGCAGCCGCCGAAGAAGTGGTGCATCTCTTGGTGCCGAGCCTCAACAAATTGGCCAATGCGCTAAACGACAAAAAGCAGGCCTTCAAGGATATCCTTAAAATCGGCCGCACCCACACCCAAGACGCCACGCCGCTCACTTTAGGCCAAGAATTCTCGGGCTATGTGGCCATGGTCGAAAATGGCATTGGGCGCGTCGAGGCGGTCTTGCCGAAACTTTACCAGCTGGCGCAAGGCGGCACGGCTGTTGGCACAGGCATTAACGCGAAAATCGGGTTTGCCGAGAGCTTTGCCGAACATGTGGCGGCCTATACGAAATTGCCGTTCGTCACCGCGCCCAATAAATTCGAAGCGCTGGCCACCCATGATGCGATGGTGGAAGCGCACGGCAGTTTGAACGAAGTGGCGGTGTCGCTGTTCAAAATTGCCAATGATATTCGCTTCCTCGGCTCTGGCCCGCGTTCGGGACTTGGCGAATTGAGCTTGCCGGAAAATGAGCCTGGCTCTTCTATTATGCCGGGCAAAGTAAACCCCACACAATGCGAAGCACTGACCATGGTTTGCGCGCAAGTGATGGGCAATAATACCGCCGTGTCGTTTGCGGGCTCGCAAGGCCATTTCGAGCTGAATGTCTATAAGCCCGTGATTGCCGCCAATGTGTTGCAATCCATCCGCCTGCTGGCCGATGCCGCCGTGAGCTTTACCGATAATTGCGTCGTGGGCATTCAAGCCAATGAAGACAATATCGCCGCTTTGATGGCGCGCTCCTTGATGTTGGTGACCGCTTTGGCGCCGACCATCGGCTATGACAATGCCACTAAAGTCGCCAAAACCGCGCATAAAAACGGCACAACGCTTCGCGAAGAAGCGGTCGGCATGGGCTTTGTCACCGAAGCCGAATTTGACGCCGTGGTGCGCCCTGAGGATATGATTGCCCCGAAATAGAGGTCTCGCATGAAGCCTGAAAAACGCTCCATCTCCATCGCCGGACACGCCACCAGCGTGTCTTTGGAGCCGGCTTTTTGGGACGCCTTAAAAGAAATGGCAAAAGCGCAAGACTGCTCGTTGCCCGACCTTATTCGCAAGCTCGACGCCAGCTCGCGCGAGGCCAGCCTGTCTAGCACGTTGCGCGTGGCTATTTTGACGTGGGCGCGCTCGGCTTAACCGACTGGTTTTCGGATGGGCTGATTTGGCTGACATCTAATTTAACCGTGGGCTTGGCCAAACTGCCAGCGATATCCCAGACAATCGACTTGCCGCTCTGCCCCGTGGGGAGCTGCAATTTGGCAATCATTTCTTGCGTCACCAAATCGACTTGCGCCTGCAACTGACCAGCCTCAAAAGGCGGCGCAAAAAGCAAATCAGCCGCCGTGATATCGAGCCTGCCATCGCGGATTTGGGCTAAGCCAACGCCGCGCTCAAAGGCGGTGTTGCCGGTGCCGCGATAGCGCGCGACGAGTTCTGCCGCCTTGCCTGCCGACTCGGGCGAGGCTAACGCTTGGCTCAACCCCGCCAAATCGAGGAAAGGCAGCGTGCCAGCACCCGCATCGACTTGCAGCGAGCCCGACAAAGACCCCATCATGGCCGCCACCGAGGTGCCACGCCCGCGCAAAGCCAGATTGCCTTGATGGGGGGCGTCCCAAAACTGGTTTTTGGTTTGCGCCGCCTTCAAATTTGGCGGACGCACTTGGGTGAAATTGGCTTCGAGATTAAAATAAGGATTGAGGCTGCCACCCTCGGCTTGCAAATTGGCCGAGACCTCGCCGCCGAGCCATTGCATTTTCATCTCTGGCACTTCCAACACGCCCTCGATTAATTTCAACCGTGCCGCCGCGCTATCGATAAACAGATTTCCAAGATTGGCGTTGCGGAGGCGCAGGTTCATATCCGCATTGGCGCGCCCCAAAAGCGGCCAGCTCATGGCTTTTTGCGACCACCCTTTGGCGCCCCATTCGGGCAACAACCAAGTCAGATTTGGCGCGTCCAAAATCACATCTGCCGCCAATTGCGGGGTCACGCCAGTCATTTGCAAAATACCTTCGACGCTCATTTTGCCATCGCCGAGCTGGCCTTCGAAACCCGAAAAATTGAGGTTCTTGCTGGAGATATTCACCTGCCCGCGCGCCGAAGCCGGAAGCGCTTGCCCGCCCGATTGCACGGCCAGCAAAGACAGCACATCTTTGGTGGTGAAGCTCAGCGTGCCTTCCAACCGCGCGCCTTCCGCAGAGGGGCGCAAACTGCCCGACACTTCGGCTTTATCGTCGCTCAAACTCAACTCGGCGCGCAAAGCAGAGATGTCGGCGCTTTGCGTATCCAGCGCTATTTGCAATCGGCCTGTCGCCGCCTCGGCGTAGCGCGCGGGCAAGCGAAAAGGCGCCGCCAGCGCATTGGCCTTGCCCTCAAGGGACAGCAAAACCGTGCTGCCCGCCACCCCATAATCGAGCGAGCGCGACGGCGTGATAATATTGAAATGGGCATCGAGGTCGCCAATTTTGCCCGTGCCGGAAAATTTAGCATCGGGCCAATCTGGCGCATCGGCGGCGCTCAACCGCAGATTGCCATTTAGAGAAACCGGATTGTTGGGGGCGACCAAGACGAAGGCGAAACGCTGCAAAATCGGCGTCGCCAGCGCGCTTAAATTCGAGCTGTCCAAGGTCACATTCAAAGCCCCATACGGCACGCTTGCGGCATAGTTCATCGTCCCTTTGGCGGTGATATGCGCGCCTGAGAAATCGCTAAAATGCGCGCCCGCAAGGGTCAGTACTTGGTCGTTGATTTGCGCCTCCACTTGCATCGGCCCGAAGCTTTGCGCGCCAGAGTAAAGCTGGTCGGTGGCCAAGCGCAGCGCCACCTCGCGGTCGGCGTTTGGCGCTTGCAGCCAGGTCTCCATGACACGGCTTAAAGGCTGCCAGACGGCGGCCAATTTAATGTCGCGAACCGCCTGCGCATCGAAAATGCCCCAATCGCCCATGTCGAGGCGCGAGAAGGTTAAATCGGCTTTTACTTTCGTCGCCGACCCCGATTGAAGAGCCATTTCGCCCGACACACGGTCGTCTTCGAGGCGGCCAGAGAATTGCGTAATCTGCAAATTGCCATCCGCCCAATCGATATCGCCAACCAAGCTCACCCGTTGCAACCGCGATGGGTCGATGGTTTCGGCCAAGCCAGAAACATCGGCAGCGAGTTGATCGCCCGCCCAAATCATCGCCGCCAGACCATCGGAGCTGCGCGCCGAGAAACTGCCTTTAAAGCTGGGCGTGTCTTGGGCGAGGTTCAATTTTCCGATGGCCAAAAGCGCGCTGCGGAACGGCAAGTTTAAACTCAGGCGTTCGACCTCCACGTCTTGTCCGCGCCAATCAAAGGCCAGCAGTAAATTGCTTCCGGTCTCGCCGCCAAGCTCGAACTGATTGGCTTCAAGGCGCAGCCCCATGCCTAAATCTGGCGCCAGACTGCGCCACAAAGCATCGGCGGCTGGCAAGGGCGAGGTCTTTTTGGGCGCCGCACGCAACGCATCTAAATTCAACGACCCCGTCGACAGGCGTCCCACCAATAGCGTGCCCGCCTGTTCATCTGTGTCCGACGAATTGTTCGACGCATTAGGCCAATCGACAGCTAAACGCGATTGAAACAACGTATTAAGCGCTGATATTTCGAG
>Ga0206682_10001123_pt1 | contig 26777 bp, 34 predicted proteins | sample M240m12015metaG_FD_155444 | JGI IMG/M metagenome (GOLD analysis project Ga0206682, IMG submission 155444) | Ammonia-oxidizing marine archaeal communities from Monterey Bay, California, United States - M2 40m 12015 | ecosystem: Environmental > Aquatic > Marine > Intertidal zone | place: USA...
AAAGAAGAATTCTAAAAAGTAAATAATTTTTAAAATTTTATCTATATTTTATTATATGAGAAAATCAAAAATAAATTTTCTTTATCTTGTCATTGCTATATTGTTTATAGTATTAGTTGTAAGAGAATATTATCCTGATGATTATGTAGGTGAATCTTCTGATGAAGAGGATTACAATGATAGACACATTAATATAAATATCATTAATGATAGAAAACCTGAAATTATTCAAGAAAGAAAACCAGAAATTATTCACGAAAGAAAAGTTATTGAAGAACCAAAAAGACAGTATGATTCAAGATATTATCCTAGAAGAGACATGAGAATTAATATACCAACTAGAGGTGAACCACCAGAATATCAGCAAGTAGGTATTTTAACAGATGAAAATAATCCTGAAAATATAAAACCATTGTATGGTCGTCAAACTTACAGAGGCTCAAATCAATGGAATTATTTTACTTCGCTTGATTCTCATTTAGCAACTAAAATACCAATTTATACAGGAGATAAGGATTGTACAGAAGAAAGGGGGTGCCAAGTAATAAATAAAAATGACATGTTAAATATTGGTGATCCAGGAAAACAATACAAGGCTAATATTTATCAAACACAAGCACCGAGATATATACCATATATTTAATCTAATTTATTTATCATATTTTGATGTGCCTTTCGGAAAGAATCTGAAGACCAGACAATCTTATCACCATTCCCATTCCATTTGCCAACCAATTGATGGGAAGCATTGTAAAGATACGAATTCTCCTCATCTTCCAGGTATTCCACTCCATCGTAGTCAATTTTCACGAATTTTGGGGTATCATTCTCCGACTCATCATCACATTCATCCTTTTCAGAATCATCTGACTCATCTGAATCATCTGAAATATCTTCTTCGCTTTCACTACCACTATCACTTCTCCAACTATCATCTGAATCATCTAAAAAATCTCCAGGTTCTAGATTTATTAGTGGATAAAACGAAGCGGGTGAGAAATATAAATATCTCTTTGCTTCTCTAAAACTATCAACTAATTCATCAAATAAAAACACAACTTTTTCTGCCCATGGATCCTTGTATAACACCTGAGATTTTACTATTTCGTATCTCGCATGGATATTATCCACAATATAACAAATTCGGGTATTTTCATTTTCATTATAATCATCAATATATTGAATCAACACATCTAAACTTTCATTAACTTTTTCTAGAAGATATACCTTATTACTATAAGATAAATCATTATCATATGAAATGAGATTAAGTATTTCATTATATGTATAATAGATAGGATACTCTAAATCTTTAGACTTTGTTACTGTATCATAATCATCCTTATCAATCAACATTAACTCACATCCATCCGATATTAACCTTTGATTCGGTAGATAGACATCAAGTAATCCAAGATTACCAAAAACGATCTTTTTCATGTTTACCATATTTAATAATATTATTATTTATTTTTTTAAATATATTACAAACTTAGACTAAGTAACTTTCATTGTTGATATGATAAATAATCTTTGGTAATTCATTTAGTGAATCTACAACGTAATCTGGTTTCGCACTCCATAGTATCTCTCTCGATTTCTTTAAACGTTCCACATATTCTTCTTTAGACATGTTTTTATCATCTTCGTAGTCATTCATTTTCATATTGACAGACCATTTAGCAACCCCCACAGTAATCACTCCAGCATTCTTACCCTCTTGGATACCAACAACAGTATCATCTATCTTTATTACTCTTCTGGGATCCGATATACTTAAATGATTAATAATTTCTCGCATCATGTGGGGGTTAGGTCGTCCAGGCTTTCCTAGGCAAGTACTAGAGACATACTTATCAATGTGTATATCATCATCTAACAACTTTTCTTTAATCGCATTCATAATAGGGCGAGAGAATCCAGTGGTCACTCCTGTTGAAATACTATTATTACCTAACCAATTTATACATGTCTTTGTTTCTGGTAAAATCTCTATGCTTTTAATTCCATCGTCCATTTGATAACGTATAAATTCATCAAATACACTCATGGTCGAATTCATATCAGGATATTTATCATACTTTTGAATCCATTGTTTAGAAACTTTTTCGTTTTTTAATATTAATTCTATATGATGATGCTTATCAACACCCATGTCTTTGTATATTAAATGATTTGAAATATTCAATCCTTTCTTTTGAAACGCATGTTTTAATGAAAGAAACGGTGAAAGACTATAACGATCAACTATAGTTCCACCAAGATCGAAAATTGCGAGACGAATACTCATTTTTTATCTATTTCAAATATGTGACTATTATTTAAATACCGATAAAAAATAATATATGTAAATCAAATTTAAATACACAAATATCATAAATCACCGCTATCCATTCACTCAATGCCATTCACGCATTACAATGTTTTTATAATCGTTAAACCTATTCACAAATTCACCTATCTTATCCTTAAAACCATATTCTGTTAACTTTTCACTTACATGTTTTAGTTTCATATCTTTATCAGATAAGATATCATCCAATACCTCATTCAGTATCTTATCTGAAATATTTTTTGATGAAACCCACTCATGCTTATTAAATATACTATCTCGATTTCCATAAATATCCCCTTCATCAATGCTAAGCAATTCTCCATCACGATTCACTAAAATATTCCGAATGATATTATCAGATGATCTGAATAATCCGTCAAAGAGTCTAATCTTTAAGCATTCCTTAACTATAAATTCATCTTTTAGATATTCTTTGTTTTTACCAAGATCACCAACATTTTCAAAATAATCCATCATACAGTACACCGCATCTTCATCGGCGAATGAACTATTATTTACAAAAGTCTTTATTTTAGGGTCCTTTCTAACCAATTTTTTATTAGAAACAATTCGTCGCATATTCATGTCCCACAAGTCGAAATATGTCTTACATTTATCTACACATATGTAATCTAATCCATAGTTCATGCTCTCGCCCATCTGCTTTAGTATATATTTCTTATCTTTGTAAGTCACTTCTATGCAACACACTTTCCCACCACATACACCATCTTCTAGAATATTTACATTTGCAAATTCACTAAATGAAATCTTATCTAAATCATCAAAACGCTTCTTCTTCCGATTCAGTTTAGATTGTTTCTTTTCTTCTTCATGTAAATATCCCGAGGTGTCTTTAATTTTTTCTGATTTCTTTTTACTCTTTGAATCACTTTCATTCTTCTTCTGAATATAATATGATTTATATTCTTCACCCTTGTTACCCAATAGTGATAGATCTTCATCTACAACATATGCTCCTTCTTCAGCAAATTTCCCCAAACCAAATCCTTTATTTACATGATAATCATTGACAACATAATCATCCATTTCTATCTTCTTCATATCCTTTCTATAGTCATCAAAATGAGTTTCATTAAATTTTTGATATTCTTTTACTGAATAATCCAAATCGTCTCGTTTCAAAGCTATTAATCCTAACCAGATACCAAATGCTGGTCTTTCTTTCATCCCTCTTCTCATAAACATCTGAATACCAAATTTAAATGTATCATTTAATTCTGCTGGCCACATATAATCACAAAGTATCTCGAACCATAGATAAGATGCTTCTTTTCTTCTATATCTTAGACCCATATTATCTTGTATTTTCATCATTTCATTAAAGATTAGAAATATAGACTCATCTCCTTTCTCTAACCTATGAATAAGATCTTCGCCTAAAAGAAGTAATTCTTCGCTATCCCCTGATTTTTTATACTTTAACACTTTATCTAAAACTAAATCTCCTCTTGTATAATGTTTATTTCTATACCAGTTATTCACATAACTAGTTATACGATTTCTCCTACCTTTCGTCACAAGTTCGCAAAAATCTAATAACAGATCCCTTTGTGATCTATCTTTGTCATATTCATCTAATATCCGACTACATTCACTGATAATATACACCTCTGAAAGCGATAAATCTTCCATAAGCAGAATCTTTAAGCGATTAATAAGGTTTGTAATTAATCCAGATCCTTTTGGATGATCATGGAAAAGACTCATTTCCATGACACACCATGTAAATTTTTCCTTTTCCCCTCTTCTAAAATATTTACAGATACCCGATTTAAGTATATTCGCCGAATATCCATGTTCACTACAATTATTAAAGCAAGTATGAACAATCATTTTGTATTTATGTTTGTGTTTATGATAAAAAATAATATTAAGAAATCAAATTTTATATTCAATAGTTGTCTTTTTCTGGGTCGAAAACCTTAGATTTATCAATTGTTGAATGTTTCATAGTAGAATTACATTGGCACAGATAAGGATTTTGACCACATCGGGAACATACTAATCTTATTGGAAATCTTTCTTCCTCCTGTTTCAACTCTTTTAATTCGTCATTGGTAATTGATGATTTTAGTTTTTTCTGCAAGTGATATGCGATGATAAAGTCCATAGTATGTTATTTTATGGTATTCAAAACCAATTATATCAAATTTAAATCTAATAAACTTATAAATGAAAATTGATCAAGATATCATCCAACGAGTCAAAGTCGCTGGTATCTTTTGTCTCCAGTTTTACAAGGTTGTCACTGGAACCTTGTTGTCTCTCTTTGTCCCACAAGCTTGCTATGACCCGATTAGCGATGGGTCTGACATTATTCGCGGCGATGAGGTAGTGCGGATATGCACACTCACACAAAATTTTGAAAACAACGAAATCTATCATAGATTAACTCTATATTGGAATGGTATATCTTTTTTATCTTTTATTTATTGTTATCTTTTAGAACTTAAACGCGAATCTTGGGCTATTAAATATTTAGATATAGACAATGATAAACCCGATAATGGCTTAAAAGAAATTATTATTAAAGAGCCTATTTTAGATAAACAAATGGACAGACTAAACAGATTATATTTCTATGGCTTAAGCGCTACTAGTGTTATTTATGCGATTAATGTTTTAATGATGATAAATGTTTTATATGAAGATTATCATAGTATGTCAACTATTTCATGTTTTATTTCATTTACACTACTAGTTCAGATGAAATTATATAATAGTTTAAGTGTGGCATATCAAAGCGTTAAAAATGATAAAATGATGTCTGCGTTTATGAGTGAATTTGTATCATTTAATGTATTAGATAAAGACTATATTTTAGATAAACAAAATGGTCCAAATGAATCAATTGTACCGAAACCAACGAATAACCCCTAAATTTGATTTAAAAGTTTAATAATTTAATTATTCAAAACAATTAATGACTACCATTAATTACAAAGAAGAATATGAAAAATATAAATCTAAATATTGGAAGAAACACCATGAAACGAAATCATTAAAATGCGAAACTCTCGAATTACAAAAACGTCTTGATATTTATGAATCTGCTGTATTGTATGGAGAGGTAAAAAGATTATCCAATTACATGGATTATGGTATTATAAGTAGTCACAAATATGGAGATATATTTTTCCATAGTAGTCAATGTAAATTTAATATGAATACCAATCTGATAGGTAAGAAGGTTAAGTTTAATTTAATGATAAGTAAACGATTAGAAGCAATCAATTTAGAATTAGAAATAAATGATACTTTATCGGCATTTGATATACTGGATAGTGGTATTTATAAACAGAATTCGTTAAGAGTAGATGAACTTAGTGATAATAATTCAGATAACTCTGATAGTTCATTTAATTCATGCGTAGAAGAAGTAGAAGAACTTATTAGTGAGATTAAAATTGACAATGATATATTACACGAAGACAATTTAGATGAAGATATTAAAATCATACAAAACGCAAGGAAAATATGGTATATGAATTATAGAACACATCAAGCAAACAAGGGATGGTTTAATATGATTGATAATGATTTTGTATGTACATGGCAAAAAGATAATGCGAATCAAAGACTATTTGATAAACTAGTGATTGGTGATATAATTGCTTGGTATACAATTGGAATTGGATATAGTGCTATTTTAAGAGTAAAAGATAATTGTAGTTATATTACAGATGATGATTTAAAAATATGGCATTCTACAGATGAATCTTTAAAAGCACATCATGAATGGGCAAAAAAAAACAAGTGTCGCATTATTAAGATACCCGTTGAATTTCTAGCATATACTGATTTATATCATTGTATTAACAGACAACCAGATTGGACAAATGATGATTGGACATCAGGATTTAGAGGTCCAAATGCTATTTCACCAACACATTCAAGATGGACCGAACAAGTCATTAAGATGTATCAGTGTATGAAAAATAATCCTTAATTTAAAGAATATATCATTAGATATTTTAATATGAGAAGAAGAGGTATCCCAAAACCTGTAAGAACCTTAGTATGGAATAAATACATTGGAGAAGAAAATGGAATAGGTAAATGCAATGTGTGCGCCACAGAAATTAAAGTGAGTAATTTTGATTGTGGTCATATAGTCGCAGCTGTAGATGGAGGAGAAGATGTTGTTAATAATTTAGTTCCTATATGCCGAATGTGTAATTTGTCTATGGGTAGAGAAAATTTAAATGATTTTAAACAGAAATATTTCAATGAAAAATCATATGTTGATATTTATGTCAACTGTTTTTTAACGAAAACAAATGAAAAAAGAAGAGTAAAAGGATATTTAGGTTTTAGTGAATACGAATATCCATTATTTTTACCATTCGGTGAAATATACACCGATTACAAAAAGTGGATTTACTATAATCATACGCAATACTATGATAAGATAGGAATGAATAGTTGGTGTAAATCTCCTGATAAAATACAATTAGGTAATAAGATATCTACAAAATATGGACCCATGATAAAAGATCCAAGTGCTGTAAACGGATTATATGGTTTTAATAATATTAAGTTTAAGTGATTTATTGTTTGGGATTTACTAAATGCTCCATTAAAATAGCAATGGTTAAAGGTCCTATACACCCCGGAACAGGTGTGATATGTTTCACTTTTGTATATACATCGTCAAAATTAACATCACCTACAATACCTCTTTCTGTAGAATTAATACCAACATCAATTATAATTGTATCTTCTTTTATCCATGAACTATCAATTAAGCGAGGTGATCCACAACATGAAATTAATACATCAGCCATTTTAGTTATATTTTTTATATTTTCAGTATGAATATTACATAAGGTTGTTGTTGCCCCATTATGTAATAGAATCATTGATAATGGTAATCCAACCACCTTGCTTGATCCAACAATAACAATATGTTTTCCCACTATATCAATATTATGATATTCTAATAATCTAAAGCAACCCTCGGCTGTACAAGGCGCCATACTTGGTACATTTAACATCAATTTACCCATATTTTCATGATGAAATCCATCAACATCTTTTTCAGATGAAACACTATTTAGTATATTATATTCGTCATCTTTTGAAAACTCTGAGGGTAATGGAAGTTGAACGATAATTCCAGTTATCCCTGGAGAATTATTAAGAGATTCTATACTTTTTATAATATATTCTGGCGAAACTTTTTTAAGATAAGCATATAAATAAGATTCAATTCCTAATTCACTACATTTCTTTCGTTTCATTTTAATGTATAAATTTGAATCACTTCTATCACCCACAACGATAATTGCTAATCCGGGCTTCTTACCAGAAATTTTAAGTTTGTATTTTATTGAATCATATATTTCACTTGTTAGTGAATCACTCTTCAAAATTTTACTCATTATATAAAATTAATTAGTATTAAAATCTTTAAACTTATTTGAAACATTCTAAAAATTAATTTCCCCAAAAAAAAATGTTTTATAGTATTATAAATAAATGGGAGAAATGAAAGTTGAGCATGTTTTACTATTTTTAGTTGGTGCTTTTTTAGTATATCATATGATGGGTAAATGTGGAAGAGTAGAGGGAATGAGCCAATGTTCTAATTGCACAAATCCGTTAACCCGTTGCTTGGTCGACGGCGTTTGTACAGGAGCTGTTACTGCTGGAATTTGTAATAATAAAGGAGGTACTTGGTGCCCGGATCATGTAGATACTATCCCTGGTCAGACTGGTCCAGATACCTCTGGGGGTCATATGACTGAATGTGATCCACAATGGTCCAGAGAGCAATGCCTTGGTCCAAAGGACCCACATTTCAGAGGAAACTGTTTTTGGAATACTCAAAGTTGGCCATATACTGGTTGGTGTGATACTGATAGAGGTCGCTGATAAGTTAGAATTATTCAGTATGATTTAATAAAACGATAACATTTTCTGTGAATACTTTTAGTGAATCTTTAGTGGGATATAGACCTCTGAATTGGCGTAAGATATTAATTTGAGAATTTGACTTATCCGCTTCAGATTTAACATGTTCTTGTAATTTTAAAATTTTTTCATTATTAGACTTTATTTTAAGTTCTTTTTTCTTTTTATCTTCTTGTGAATCATAATCTTTAATTTCTGGTTGTTTTATATTCTCAATTGCTGGTAAAACTTTAGATTTAAGTGTATTAAAATCATTAAATATGACTTCTTCTTCAGACAATACTTCATCAAATCTATCAATATTCCACCAATAATAAAAATCATCAAAACTCATTGACTTATCTTCTTCTATATCTTTAATAAGTAATTTATCATCCGATAAACTAAATATTATCTTCGGTTTTAGTATTTCTTTCACGTAAATAGAGAGATGTAATTCTCTATTCATATCAAGTGCGCCCTTGTTATTCGCATGAAAATCATCTATCTGTTCAATCCACATTTAGTTTTACTTTGAAAATTATACTTATTTTCAAACATAAAAAATAATATTAAGTCTTTAGTTATAAACATCACATTAAAACATTAGAGCAATAACACAGATAATAAGTATATAAAATCCAAATAAAATACGAGTAAATGTTTCTTTTTCCGGTAGAAACACGATTAAGAAGAATGTTAGTATAGACGCTGAAAATAGCAGAGAGAATATCATATCATTTTTTTCTTCTTCCCGATCATGTTTTATACAAGATTGAATCTTCTTCTTATGAAAATCCTCAGTTATGAGATTTTTCTTTAAGAATCTATCTAAGATCCTCACTTTTGTCACCTTTTGGAATTTACCCTCCTTATTTATTTCATATTTAATATAATCATAGTATTTATTGTAATTTTCTTCGCAAGTATTCATATTTAAGGTTTAGTTTAGTTTTATTACTATACTAAAATCAAATTTCATAATTTAATAAAATTTATAATTTAAGTTATGCTTGAACTATAACTTTTAGTTTTACCATTTTTGGTTCATCACTATCATATTCTGTACCGTGCCTTATAGATGTATCAACAATCGTTAGAGTCTCTTTAGTTTTATTCTCTGTAGTAAAAGTTAACGATGCTTTTTTCTTGGATTCGACATATACTTCATATTTTTCAAATATCCCATCGTTACTTACACTAATATAATTTATCCCTGTTTGTAAGAGCAAACAATTTAATAAATCTACTGTAGAATCATCTTGTAATATTACACTACCTTGGTCTGCGAAGACTGTCCATGCTTTATCTTTCTCACTCCATTTATAACCTATATTTCCAGATTTAGGATCTAAATTTAATACTCTTAAATCAAAATTATATGTATATGTACCATATATCTCATAATCTGTATAAATGGCTGTATCACATTTAGTCCAATCACAAACCATTTTCCTGTCAAAAGGATTTTGACACTTTTCATCGGTTGACCCACCATTACACAAACAATCCCCTGTATTTCCAGCAGAACTGCAAAGATCATTATTGTAATATTGTTTATGAATGGGTTCCCAACATTTCTCACCACCGCTAGTAATATAATCGCATTTACATTGTTTCTCCGCAGTTATTCCTTCATAAACTAACCATGTACAATCACAGTCTTCTAAAAATTTAAACACGATAATAATTAAAATTAGAAAAAATAATATATTTCTAATACTTGCATCCATTTAATATAAATAAACAAAAAAATTTTTTTTGTGTTTATTAGTTTTTGTTTGTTTTTACCATGTGATTTCTTTCATCTTTCTATACTCTTGCTCACGCTTGCTAGGTCTACCTGGTGTCCCCCTCACAACTAATTTGATACCTAATTCCTTCTTCAACCCTTTCTTGATCTTCTCAATCTCTTCTTTAGAGAAAACGCTCAACTTCAGATGAACCGCAACCGGTCCAGGAATTTCAGCCATTGAAACGGGGCGATAAGATCGCATTCCCCTTTTGTTAAGATTCTTCACCGCCCCGATAAATTCTTCGGTTGTGTCTACTTCGCAGACCATCCTGGGCATGGGCCCGATTTCATAGACTTCGCATTCACCTGAATTGATCGGGTGAGATGATTTCTCTTTTGAGTCTTCGTCGCAACTTGATACACCCGAAGGTGTAAAACCAGACTTCACTTGCGATTTCACTTGCGATTCGCGTCTCGGTTCTTCTGGAATGGGTTCTTCGCTCGGAACATAGTTGCATTCTGGAGAGACTTTTGGTGTCGGGCGATCAATCTCATCAGCAGCATGAACTTCCTCTCTGTATCTGACCCATCCACCCAGATAGTAATCTGTACTATCCCTGCGCTTGTAAAGGATGAATGGATTCTCCACAATAGTGAATTTATGTGGGGCATCATGGATGGCTTTCAGCTTGCCAGGGCGCATGCGTTTGTGATTTATTACAGATGATTTAAGCATCTGTTCATCTTCTTCACGATTTGTCCGAATTGACTTGTGAAACTTTCCACTGTCTTGGATTCTCTTTTTGATCTCCGCAGCGTCATCTTGGCACTTGATGAGTTCGGGATTTTCGGAGAGACACTGATGGACTTGCCAACCTAAGTCATCCCTCGCATCAATATCCAACAACTCACCTGGGATGCGAATAGGATGGATGGGCATGATCTCAAGTCCTTTCTTGTCCTTTGCCTTGAGTGTCATCTTACGACCACCACTGCTCAAGTTCATTGCCTTTGAGATTTTCCCAAGCAACTCAGTGTCTCCATCCGACCAAGCTTTAGAGTAATCTGCGATGTGCTCTTCAGAGTTGCATGAGACATAGGCGTCAATATCAGTAGTCGTGTCATATCCACATACGCGACCAACTAGACCCTGTAGCAGAGTGTCTGCGTTAGGATCATTGCTAGACTCGTAAACCATCCCCAAGTGCCGTTTGTCAATCACCTGACCCATCCGGCAGCGACCACTGATATGAATCACTGTCGGATTTTCTGGGGCATTCTCAAGGATCTTCTTGATACCTTTTTCACCCGCGAAGGAGTGTAGACAGTTGTAACCCAACTGCTTACATCCTTCAAGGATAATGTCGTAAGTTGCTTTATCGAATGTCCTGACGATACAGTACTTTCCGAGATACTTGGCTTTATTATCGCGCAAGACTCGGAAGAAGTGATCCGACGTGGATTCTATCTTCTGAGACTCAAACTTGATGCTTCCAGAGCGGTAGAAGTCTGGAACACCAAGATATCCTGGACCAGGTGACATCTGGTGAATGTATTTCTCTTCTGGTTCGAAATCCATCTCTTCGAACAGACGAGTTTCGATATCATCGTGTTCATTTGAAGAGACTTGCGCATTCGCTACCAGCTCCGAGAAGGGTGTGGCGCTCACTCCAAGGATGTAGTTGGAGTTGTCCCGGAGAACTTTGAAGTCTCCAAGCAACGCTCGCTCGAGCCCGTTTATGCGGTAGAACTCTTTGTAAGGTTTGTTGCTCTTGCTCTGCGCCATGTGGCACTCTTCATGGACGACGAGTGTGCGAGTGGTGATCTCGTTTATCTCAGAAAGGTCGTTGGAGAAATGGACATCAACCTTGCCGGTGAGAAGCCGAGCCAACCCGTCTTTGTCGTCGTTGTCTAAGAGTTCGCGCTGATATGCCTTTAGCGCTTCCTCCTTATCATCACGCGCCTGCTTGCGGAGGGACGTCTCCGCTGAACCGCAGATGATGACCGCCCGGTCAATCATCCCGAGCCGGATCATTTCGTAAGCGGTGAAGAGGTATGTGCCGGTTTTCCCGCTCTGCATCTGGGCCAAGATGACAGAGAATGGAGTTCCTTCTTTGAAAGCACCGATGATCTTGTTTCCGGCATCACGCTGTTTTTGGTGAAATGCCATGCTGCTGAACTTGCTGAACTTGCTGAACTTGCTGAACTGGTTGCTGAACTGGTTGCTGAACTTGCTGAACTGGTCGCTGAACTTGGTGGAGTGTGTATAAGCAGTTACTCTGTTAAGAGTAGTCAAAATTGATTTGTGTGATGAATAAATTTATTCTCGAAATCAAATTTATGAACTCGCAAAAAAATTTACTCGCAATGATATAAATTTAAATTTGATAAATAAATTTATTGAATGAATCACCCATGAAATTAATTAGATTAACACCAGATAATGTTAGATATTATATTGGCAATGAAATATTATTTAAATCAAGAGGAAAACATATAGTGAAGGTAATATTAGACATGTCAAAAAGTGGCAAAAGTATTAAGATAGATCATCCGGATTTACAAAATAGTTTACAAATTGTCAGTAGAGAAGTTTATGTTATCCTTGATTCTGATAAATATGATTAATTTATTTAATTTCTTAATTTTTTTCATTTTTTTAATTAACTTCTGTAGCCGTTTCATCTATCATATCACTTAAATTCATATCAACAAGACTTGTTTGGGATGAAGATTTTTTCATCTGACCAAAGTGATATTTCATATACAGTAGTGATCCTTCTAAAGTAATCACTGCTAAACAATTCATCATAATGGGATATTGTTCATGTACGAGGGTGTAGAAAAGAAAGCAACTATTAGCCGTTATATTAAGTCTCATTGTATTTTCAGATAAGTCATTTACCGATTTTGTTTTATAAGTCTTATATACTTGAGGAACCCTTGATACTAAACCACAACATGTTCCAAAGATAGAAACAATAGAAGCAAATGATTCAAGATTAAATTCCATTTTTTTAATTTAATATCTATATATTTTTAAGTAATAATTAAGATGAGTAAGGTGAGTAAAAAGAAAAAAATTACTCGTAATAAAAATAATTATAAGCGAAAAAATAAGAAAATTAAGAAAACTTTGCGTAAGAAAAGATTAAAATACAAAAGAATTACTAAATTGGGTAAGAAATGGATAAAGCAAATGGAAATTTTCATGTTATCGGCTCAAGGGTAAGAACACTATCATCGGTCAATTTACTCACTGATTTCGCTTCTACTACAACTTCTGATTTGATACGATTTATCGCTTCTCTAAGACAACACGCAAAAGAAGCACCAGAATGCCCCGTCGAATTTGTTAGTGTATCTAGAATACTTGTATAATATTTATATCGAGGTTCTTGATACCATGCGTATCCTGTATTTGGATCGGGTTCAAAACTTATAAAATAATCTCTCATATTATTATCGGTATTAATAGCTGAAATCATTTGATTCACCGCGTTTTCCCAATGATCACTCATTTGATATATTATCTAAATTGAATAGAATAAAATATTAATAAATCAAATTTTTAGCTTAGATTTGAGAAAATTTTAGTTTCGAAATCATACCATAGTGATATTGGTCTCTTGTCTTGCAGTTCTAAATCCGCATATATATTCCTTCTATTAAGAATTATTTGCGATCTAAGATATTTAGATTTTTTTCTAACATCATTTACAATCTTGACACCATTATAATCAGTATTAAAATCACTATAATGACAGATAGGAAATCTTTCTGGAACATTTTTATCGTAATTGATTAAGTATCCACATGGTATCAAAGGGTTAATTTTATAAAATGAATAACCTGGTTCTAAATCATCATCTACATTAAATCTCATGTTTTCAAAAATAGCAGTCCGCATAAATCCTGGATACATTATTTGAATATCTTCTCTAACCATTTCTGTTTCCTTCTTGTGTTTTATACATGATATATTTATTTCATCTTCTTCAAGTATACTATATATATAATTTGCTATGTAAGGATCTTTTAGTAGTTCTATAAGGGCAAGTTTGATGTATGTATCGCGATACATATTTAGCTTATTTATTGAATAAATAATAAAATATCAAATTTAACTACAATACCATCTTTCAAGTGGATTTCCAGAAATCGACATCGGCACATTTGTGCCTAAATCATAAGTAAATTCAAAATGCCCACTTTTATCAATATGGCTTTCTAACAAGCCTTCTCCCGGACTCGTCCGGACCGTCTGATCTCCAATCTTAAATGATATAGGGCAATCTGGTTTTTCTCCCTCTTTTAATGGTCTTTTAAAATAAATATCAGCATACTTAGGTTTACTACCCTTGAGTTTAACTTTCATGTCACCACTTGTATAATCGGTAACACAATCACATAAATCTCTGTTTTTACAGTCGCCCATATCTTCACTTATTAAAATATTAGTACTAGCTTCATTTACTATAGACGCGCTGACGACTGCTACAAAAGATGCTAATACTATTATCGCAAATTCAGCACCAACTAAAGCCGCTCTTCCAGCAACTAATGGTAATCCTCTTGTTACAGCAAATCCAGCCGATATTAATTCTGGTGCGGAATATATTGATCCTTCCATAGCATATGAGGCTCCAAGAGTTTCCAAACTTCCACCACCTATAGCATATGCGGCACTTACAGATGCTGTTGTGACTGCGGAATATGTTGTATATACAAATTGAAAAATTGAGCCAGTTAAAAATGTTCCTAAAACATATATACCCGCAGTTTCAGCTTTATTATTTTCAATCCAATCTAATATATTTGTTGTTTTCACATCAATTTTATTTTTTTTTACAAAATCCTCTGTTTTATCCAAAATTTCATTTAAATTTATTCTTATCCAACCAAGTGATAAATAAGTTATATCATCATGTGTGACGTTAGTTATATATATTTCTTTTAAACACTTATTATCTGGTGGGAAATTAATGAACTCTTGAAAAGTCATATTTTGCAATACATCAGTAGTTTTACACTCTGAACATGTATCCCCTAAAGCTATACTGTTACAATTACATGATAGAAAATCGCCATAATCATTTGGATTATAATTAATGATAGGATCACGCATTCCAAGGGATTTGTTTTCGTAATTAATACTTTTTGTATTATCATAATCGCAAGAAGATAAAACTTGAAGCATGGTAGGACAAAATTCCTTAAATTCATTATATTGTGGGAATATATGATCATCGACTGCACAATATTCATTTGGATTATTCTTGTTTTCATTATTCATAATGGCATTACAACAACTATAAGATAAGTTGTCTACACTTGTGACATCATTGCAACTATTTGTTAACCTCTGACATGTAGGTAATCCATCAAATCCTTCAAAACTTTTATTACATAAATTAATTAAAAAATAACATACCAAAATAATTGATAATATAATTATTATTTCTTCAGAATTAATTCTCATATATATATATATATATATATATAATTTTTAACTAAAATAAAATATCAAATTTATATAATGAACTACAATTTTTATATCTTATTGATAATATCACTACTTATTGGTAGCCCTGTTGTATTTCTTAAAAATGACATCTTAAAAGAATTCAGTATAACAGAAGAAATTATTTATGTTGATATAGGTATTTTAATTATAGTGAGTAGTATTTATTTTTTATATGAAAATAAATCAGTAAAACATTTAACAAGACATTTTGATTCGGATATAATATACAAATTCGTCTTGTATGTAACTCTCATAACTATTGGATTGTTAATTGGAAATTATATAGTTAAGAATGAAGGTAAAGTGGTAAGATACAAAACATTTCAAAGGAGTTTGTCGTTAATCTTGCTTGTCATATTAGGTCATTTTGTATTTGGAGAACGTCTCAATAAAAATAAATGTTTAGGCATTGGTATAGTTCTTATCGGATTATATATATTTGACAAATGATTAAATTTGATAATTAAATTTTTTATGACTGACAAAACTAAATGGAAACTGCATTGAAACGAGACGAAATTATTAAATTATATTTAAGAGTATTTTTACCTATTAATGAAATTTGTAATAAGATTATCAAAATAAAAAATGAAGAAGAAAAGAAAGAAACTTTGGAATATCATGTGAAAAGATGGGAAACTATAGCGGGAGAGCACTATTTGACAAGAGATAATCATTATGGTAAATTTTCATATGTGTTTGATGATACAAAATATATCATTAAAACCGATCATAGATTAGGTTTCTATCAAATGACTGGTATCTCTTATCAAGTGATAGAATTGATACACGAATTATTAAGAATAAATCATGAAAATTCATGGGATTTTGAGATCGATGATAAAAGTGACTGGTTAAAACACGATGATGCACTTTATAGTGAATTATCAAAAAGAATCATGGATGAGATGCGTAGTTTGTGAAAATTAATAGTTTGTGAAAAATAAATATTTAAAAAAAATTTATTTATGTATTTAAAATGTATTATTACTTGTATCAAAATCTTAGAAAATTACCTTCTTACCAAAAAAATATTTTTTATGAAGATAATGCTACTAGAATGAGAATGTTGCGAAACATGAGAAGAACTTACATAAAAAATATAATAGTAAGATTAAGAGAATATGAATAATCAGATAGTAATGATTTCACCTTTCTTTGTAGAAGTGAATATTTTCAGATAGTCATTATATCCACTATGCCCTCTATGATAAACACATACAAATTTATGACCAATTTGACATAATTGCTTTGTTGTACCGGGTTGGGAATATGGGTGGGTGGTGCTGTGATGAGTGGCTGGAATAGTAGACATGCGCTTACACATCTTAAGTTTCGGAAGATTTGAACCCGGGTAATAAGATATATTTGGTGGTATCCAATAAAGTGTGACTGGATGATCGCGAGTATTAATAATCTGAAACCCTCCACTGAATTTACTTGACCGATCCCCACTGTAATTTTCAATAGTAATTATACCAAGGATATTATATGTTCCATTTTTCTTTTTAATGAATTGTCTTGGTTTTCTCTTGTTGTCTACCGAAGTATCAAACTCCTTATCTAGGTTAGGCATCTTAGGATGAACATCCATTGAGGCGTTGCCTAAGCAGATATCTCCAATATGAACCATAGCCACAATAACATATTTTGTGGATTTACCTCTTTCACTGTAATAAATTGCTTTTTCGATATCGTTTGTAAAATAGATACCCTTACCATACAGATGACCATGAACAGGATTTGTAGTGAGTCTAAAATCATCGTTAAGAATACTAATAAGATTTTTTTCATCTGTTCCATGATAAAGAATTCCTTCACCATGTTCTCCGAGAGACCCATGTTGTGCTATGTATTTACCTTTGTTACCTCTATAAATAAGATCATTATTCTCATCTTCATGTTTGTCAAAAGTGATACTGGAGTTGCGGTACTTACGAGATAGACTACCCATCAAATCTTCTATGATACTATCTTCTGGTTTAGGTTCATAATAACTCTGGATACGTTCTTCGCGTTCATCTGGTGTTTCAAAAATATGACTCACATCGGATAAGTTGTAAGAAGGTCGCTGGTGACTCCTTTGAATCGGCACCTGATAACGGGTGCTAACACTTGATGAATTCTTGCGATACATGAAATCAATAAGTTCTGTTTTTTTCAGTTTAGAGAACCCATAATATTTCCTAGGATCTGAACGACATATATCTTTTAACTCTTTCAAAGACAGGTTGCGGAAGTTAGTAGTGGATGCCATATTAACAGTAGATGTCATTGTAATTCTATTTAAGAATATTCGTTTAATTCAAAAGAATAAGAATAAATCAAATTTATTGCTATATAATATATAAATGAATCATTGGGCAACAAATATTCCATTTTTGGATGTTAATAAAAACAAACCGATGGACCATAGTAAGATGGACCATAGTAAGATGGATCACGATAATTCTTCACCTACAGGGAGCAACCCTTGTACAGATGATTTAAGTGATATAGATTATTTAAATCATATGATTCCGCACCACCAAGTAGCAATAGATATGAGTAATATGCTTATCCCAAATACGAAAACTCCTCAGATGTTACATTTGTGTCGCGATATTATAAGAAAACAAGGGTATGAAATTTGGGAAATGGAACAGATGAAACGAAATTTAAGTGAAACAATATTCGATGATTTACCAAATAATGTTCAAAGATTTAAAACTAAAATGGATCTTCATGCCCCGATACTGTCTAAATCAAAAGATGGGAATTGTAATCCATTATTTTTTAAACCAAATGATCATATGCAGCATATGGTAGGGATGGATGTTACAGATAAATCGTATTTAGAGCATATGATTCCCCATCATCAAGTGGCAATTGATATGAGTCGCAGATTATTATTACATACAAATCACCCATATTTAATGGATTTTTGTAGGAAATTGATAATAGATCAGCAGGGTGAAATATATTACATGAATAGTCTTTTAAAAAATTCATATAATTACAATAGCGAATTATTATCTTAAATTTTTTTCTTGTTTTATTTTATAATGAGTGAATTGCGAAAATATGAAATAGATACTCCTCAATATAAATTCTATAAAGAAATGCATGAGAAGGTAGATTTAGACTATACATTGAGAATGCGAAAGAAATACAGTAAATATGATAAATGTAAAATGAGTATTAAAAAAGCATTGTCTATGATGGATGATTTTATTGATCCCAGTGATCCAGATTTAGATGTACCAAATAGTATCCATGCGTATCAAACCGCTGAAAGAGCGCGCAAGCGATATCCAGAAGATAAAGAGTTACAGATTTCTGCTCTGATCCATGATTTGGGAAAAGTATTATTTTTATATGGTGAACCAAATTATTCGGTTGTTGGAGATACATATGTAGTTGGTTGTAAATTTCCAGATACAATTGTTTATCCAGAAACGATGGAAAATAATTCAGACTATTTTAAATATCATGATAAATGTATTTATAAGAAGAATTGTGGTCTTGAAAATCTAGTTATCACATTTGGTCATGATGAATATCTCTATGGCGTCCTTAAACATAATAAAGATCTTCACAAAATGACCGATAGAACGATGAATATGATTCGCTATCATAGTTTATATCCGTGGCATACAGGTGGATCTTATGATGATTTTATGAGTCCAGGTGATGAATACATACTTAAAGACGTATTAGAATTTAATAGTTTTGATTTGTATTCAAAAGAAGATCCAATTGAGATTACTCAATCGGTAAAAGATTACTATGATGAATTATTAGATGAATATTTTTTAGGTGAAATGGAATGGTAAACATAGTAAACATAGTAAACATAGTAAACGCAGTAAACGTAGTAAACATAAAAAATAAATTATATAGTTATTATAAATGAAAGTTTATGAATGGTTTAAAGTAGCGATATATTTATTCTTATGGATTTTCACTTGGACTCTGGTAGATAAACTTATAAAAAAACTTCAATTAAGCGATAATCAGATTATAATTATATGTGTCGTGGGATTAATTTTTATTGTAGGTTTAATTCAAATGAATAAAGATATCAATATCAGCTAAATGTAAATAAAAAATTTGATTTAAACGTTTGTTAATTAACTAAATTAAACAAACAAGAGTAAACAATGTCTTTCTTCACAGAGAACCCGCATCCCAACTCTGAAGCAACCAAGATGAGTCTTGGTCAGATTTTCAACTTGATGTCTGGCGATGATCCTGAACTACGAGTTCCAGATTACCAGCGGGAGTATGTGTGGTCAAGGAAACAGCAAGAGCGTTACCTCGAATCACTCAGTAGGAATATGCCAATTTTCGGTCCTGTCATCAACATTGATACGAGGACAGGTATTCAGTGGATTATGGATGGTCAAAATCGCATTGTGACAATTTTTAAATTTCTTAAAGATGATATTAAATACAAGAGTATAAGTTTTAGTGAATTACCAGACAATGAAAAGCGTAGGATCAAGAACATGAAGATGTCATACACCGAGACAAGGGATTGGTCTAGGGAGCAGTGCCAAGATTTCTTCATGCGTATTCAAGAGGGTGTGAAACTAAAGGATGGAGAACTCATTCATGCTCGTTCAGACAATGAATTAACAAAGGCTATTGTTGATATCCTTTCGGATTATATGGCATTCTTCTCTAATAAGTCGGCAGAGGGTGGTCTAGGTCTTACAAAGAATGATATTCTACGATATGGTCATTATGAAATTCTAGGAACAATTATGCATATGATAAGAACTAAGAATTATCCAGTTCGTCCAGGAAAAACAGCCAATCATGAGTGTGAGATTTGGGAAGATGAAAATACACCAACGCGTTCTCAAAGAGAGTATACTATTAGTGAAACAAAAAATTTCCTGAATAAGTATTCACAAATTGTATCAAATGTCGCTAGAATAAAAGATGGTATCAAGAAACCCGATCATTTAAGATTATCATACTTCTTGTTCAAGAGTGGGCTTTATAAGCGTGAAATGAATGACGATATTTATAATCGCATTGATGCCTTGCTAAATGTAGTACTAAATCGCGATAATCCAGTATTTTCAGAAATTAAAGCACTATCAGGCTACGATGAAGAAGGTATTTACAATAAGTATGTGGCAGTTTACAATATGTAAAAAAATTAATATATAAACATAATTGTTAATCATTTTAATCATTTACCAGTTCCATTAGTTTATCATAGTATTCCTTTGATGCTTCACATCCTTTAAATTTGCGATTATTTTTTTTACACGCTATAGCGGTGGTTCCAGATCCTAAGAAAGTATCTAATACAACATCACCTTCATTGCTATGTTTCTTAATCAATGCTTCAAATAAAGGTAGAGATTTTTGAGTAGGATGAAATCGTTTTTTCCCCCCCTGTATAGGAAATTGATATATTTCATTGTCATATAATCCATTATCATATTTGCTATTAAATGTCGGTTTACCACCCTTTACAGCAACAAGAGCTATTTCACGGGAGTTTGTTAGATAATTTACACTTTGATTAAGTGGTTGTGGATTTGTTTTAATCCATTCAATAAATCTGATTTGTTTAAATTTATATTTTTCTAATAGTTCTTTTAATGGAGTAATCTTCCAGATATCAAAGAACATTATCATAGTTCCACCTTTACGTAATTTTTTATAGTATATTTGAATAAATTCTTCAAGCATATCAAGGGTAAAATTTTCATCCCATTTACCATATTTTGTCTGGACACTATATTTCGATCCATAAATTGTTCCAAATTTCATGTAATTTATTTTCATAGTTTCTTCGGAAAATTCGCTAAATTTATCTTTAAAATTATCTTTCACAGATTCCCATTCTTCTTCGCTTCTGACAAACTCAATACCCGCTTCTTTGTTTCCATCAATCATTTTCTTAAAATTATCCATACCTGTTTCCTTTGATGTGATATACGGTGGATCAGTTAATATAAAATCAATAGAATTATTCTCAATTGTCTTTAAGTATTCGACACCGTTCATGTTATGAATGTCCATATTTACTTGTTTTAATTAGAAAGTAATACTTTAAATCAAATTTAAATTTGATATCTAGAATTTTAGTATTCATTAAAACAAAAAATGACCTGGAAAAGTGAAATCAAAAAAGAAATCGTTAAACATGGGTTGGATTTGGGAACATTTACTTTACAGGAATTTTATAGATATTCATTAACACATTTTGAGAATATTTATAAGGATAATACTACTTGTAAAGCTAGTATAAGAGCTAATTTACAGAAGCTAAGAGATGAAGGTTATTTAATATTCATTGAAAAGGGTGTTTACAAAGTATCTTCATTAGAAAATGATGAATTTATAGAATTTGTAGAAAGATATCATAAAAAATAATACAGATTTAATACTGATTTAATAACTAATAATCACCGAAATACAGTATCACATCCATGAAATCTTTTTCCCAATTAAAATGGTAGTTCAAATCATCGGAATTCTTCTCGTAGAAATAGATACATGGGTCATTTTCACAGTCACCCACTCCATTTGGATAGTAATGATAGTCTCTTTTTTTCCCCGTTTTCAAATCATCTACATGAGTCCAAATCTTCTCCCACTGAATCTCCGGCTCTAGCCAGTGGAGAGGGGGGCAATACTTACTGTGAACCGGAACTTTGTATGTGATATATCTTACTGGGAGCCAAGGGTCACTGGGGAGAACAGATGTCATATCTATTTCTTCGATTGTTTTGTAGTCTCCGTGCCTATGAATGTAAATCGTGTAATCTAGAACACTCTCACCACCTTGTTTTTCATCTGTAATCTCATTAAACTTATCTGCCGATGAATGTAGCTTCTCATCTCTCACCTGTTTCTTACCTTTTGGTTTCACTGGGAACCTCTCTATAGATTTCCGCTTCTTTTTTGCTTCTCTGAAATTCATCGGATAAAGCTTTCGAAGACGCCTCATCCACCGTTTATCCTTGTCTTCTACTTCCTCATGGATAGTGAATGGTTGCGGAGGTCTACTGTTTACCACGATAACACCCTTCTCTGAAGAGGAAGCATCTTTTTCTGCTTTTAGTCGTAGGATATCATCTTCAAACTCAAAGGTCTTCTCCAATGGGACTCCGTTGATTGCGACATCCGACCAAGAGACTTGTGAAGAGTAAAGGTCTCCCGACTTCTCACCTAGATCCCTCCAATGTGCCGGTGTGAGATACTTCAACCCTGAAGAGGTCCCCAACTCCTCAAAGTGAAACTTACCTCCATCACAGAAGTATTCCATTTCCCGCCCTTGTCCTTGATCTGAGAAAGCGTAAACACCCTCCCCGTGAAAGTTAGCGGAGTATAGGAAGAGTTATTGTTCGTTATATTGTTGGTTTAATTGAAAAAAACATTACAAATCAAATTTTTGTATAACTTAAGAAATAATAACATTCATAAAAAATAATATGGTATTAATTTAAATGATAATCTAACACATGTCTAGGGATTCATAGTAATAGATTGCATCTGTTTTGTCTATATCGTACTTACCTTTTTGGGGGTGATTCAAGCGTGTCCGCATAGCCCAACTATGAATGATAGGATAAGGTTTTTCATCTATCTCAGCTATATAACCAATATATCCTAATCCATTCTCCGCATCATATAGGTTTCCCCGGATCTCAGATCCATAACAGGGATTGTCTTCAAAGGGTCCTATCTCATCACAAAACATACTCCATCCATACACACCTACTGTATGTCCCCTTGATTCATCAAACTCTTCAGTTTGATTCTCATAGACTGGGTGTCCATAATCTTCAAGGGTATCCAGTTTCATAACCTGGCTCACGATGGTCTGATAATTGAATGGGAAAACAGTGGTGGTTGACATTTCTCAAGTGTTAAACAGAACAAATATTATTCGTATCTTTTGTATTAATTGGTTACAGAACTCTAAAATCAAATTTTAATTCTTATAAGAACAATTAATCTTCACATAAAAAATTTTTTTTGTCTTTAACTAAACTATTTTCTATATTTTTTGTTTTTTTCTATATATTTCTTTTTTTTGAATTTTATGCCAAAGAAATCCCAGTTTTGATAGATTCCATGACCTTTTTTGCTTGTGTTTCTTTTTCTTCTGCTTCGAGGCATTGTAGCTCGAGTTCCCTAATAGCTTGGCGTGCCTTTTCTAGCCTTCTAAGTTTTGCTTTTTTTTCGCGCGTAGCTTTCGCTAGCTCTGCTTTTGGTTCTTTTTCGAGTATTATGAGAGTTGCTTTTTTGAAAGATCTTTTCTTTTTGCAATCTTCTAGTGTGCCTAGAGTATCTATGGCATAGTGATCTGGATTCTGGCAAAGGTTGATGGTGGACAGGCCCTTTTCTCGATTGTATTCCACCCACTTTGAATTGACGTACTCGCAGTAAGGCCTGGTATCTCTATCCCCCCCATAGATACCTACCCTTTGAAATTCATCGCTGTCAATTCCATCGGTTCGAACTTCCCGCCACGATTTGAGTGTGGACTTAAGATCTTGTGGCATACATCCACAACACCAACTATTGTTTAAAAACCAGGTGGAATCGGTACATCGAAAGGTGGATTCGGGTGTAAACGGGCGACCCGGGCGATATACTGTAGTGGATTTACCAGTGTTTCGTAAGATGATGTATTCTCGGTGTCGATCTCGCAAACGCACCGACCTTGGTCCAATATGGACACTTGTGTCGAGAATTTTGGCCGGAGTAAGACGAAGGTAGAGTGACTTCCATACTATTGATTCGCCGGCAAAATCCCTCCACATTGTGTTGGCTTGAGCGAGCCGGCCCACATCTACCGCACTCAAGCATGGTAGAATTGCGTTGATAAACACCTCAAAGGGGATTTCGTCGAAGGTAGACATTTGCGTAGTAAATGGGTAGCGGTTCTCTCGCTAGAACAGTTAAGTTTATCTAATTTTAAAGATCTTTTAAAATCAAATTTTTCATAGATAAAAAAAAATTTTTTTTGTCTTTAACTAAACTATTTTCTATATTTTTGTTTTGTTTTTTTCTATATATTCCTTTTTTTTTTGATTTTGTGTTTTAGTGAGTGTAAATGCATGTCCACCTGAAGCCATTACCCTTCTTCTCCTTGCCCCTGACGTCTTGAAGCGCGATAGTCATCGCCTGCGGTGACCCGGGTTGTCCGATGTAACCCAAGAATTTGCTAGGAATGTAAATATCTCCAAATGCGGAAGAAGCTTTCGCGTAGCCCGTATTCCCCCACTGATTCGGAAACTCTGTTCTTATGATCGCATCCACCTTAAAACGATCCTTGAAATTCGTGTTGTAGAGAACAACGCGCCTGCGATGATTCGGGATAGCAAGGGAAGTCGCGCTATCTCCAGTGCACTCGCCGACCCAGTGAGGCGACTTATCCTTGAATGCTAGGAGCTTGTGGAAGTTGTATTCTTCGAGCGACTTCACGTACTGCTTGGAGTTGAGCCACGCCTCATAGTCAGCGTGGAACTCCGCCTCTTGTAGAGTCTCTGCGATATTTTCGTCCAGAGGCCACAGCATGAAGTGAGCCCAGACACGATGACGAGGCCATTCGCATTTCTCCCCATCTGAAGGCACGAGGCGATCCCACGAATCTGTTCGCGCATACCACTCCGTGTTTTCGCAGTGTTGGAATCCCTCGAGAGCCTCGCCGAGGATGCGGATTTTCCGGTCAAGCTCCTTGTTGCGCTCTGCCTCAACCGCATCCATCATTTCTTTGATGATGGATACATCATCGCCGTGAATGACGCGCCCATTCTCCCGCCGGAAGAGATCCCACTCGGAAAACGCGCCGGTGAACTCGATGATATCTCCGTCTGATGTCGGGATATTGAACTGGTCGGGGGTGAAAGCGGTTGCGGGCCAAACTGCCATGATGAAGTAGTGGTCGGTAGAGGTTGTAAGTAGTTGAGAGTGTTGTAAGTATTGTAAGCGTTAAAGGACTAGTTACCCAGCCAATGTGATTGTTATGCTAATGAAATTAATTTATCCCTCAAATCAAATTTATGAACTCGCAAAAAAAATTTATGATGTATACTCCTTCGTAAGCTATTTATAAATTTGATTTATCTCTATGTATCTGAATTATACAGAATAATATATATATATATAAATGTCTGCTGACAGACTTGGTGAGAATATGAATGATGATCATCTTTTGAAAGAACTAGATGTGTTAAAAGACCGCTTCTCTAAACTTGATGAAGAATATCTTTTCAGTATTCTTAAGGAGAATAAAGGGCATGTCGGGAAAGCATCTCAATCAATCTTTAAAGCGGGTGGCGAAGGCGTGAGTGAAGCAGAGGAAATCTTTTACAAGAAATACTCAGGGGCTTTTATAGATAGGCTTTTGAGACCAGAAATGTGTGAAATGTTTTATCTTTGGAATATTAATTATGATGGTTCATTTGTTCGCGACAGACCGAGTAAAATTTTCAAGGATAAAGATGGAAAAGAAATTAAACTCTTTCAACAAGATAGTTTCTGCTGGGATACTTCAGATCAGAATTATAAAAATCTTGAATATCTTGATCACTTAGCTTTAGCCGGAAATAGTGCTTATAAGGATGGGGAATGGGGTATTGATCCTTATGAAATTTATGATGAAAAACATATCTTGAACGATAAAGGAGTTATTATGACAATTTATGAACTAGAAGTGATAATTCATGTGTGGAAAATACCACTATTAGGTGTTCATCCATACACGAATGAAGATGGGTTAAGGTGTAATTATATCGGTAAAGAAGTAAGAAACAGAATAAAAAAGAAACTTCCGAATGGTTGGACAAGGAAAGCTTGTGAAGAATATAATGGTTTGTGGTGTTATCAAAACGAAGAAACTAATATTGTTCAGTGGGGGCATCCTTCTGAATAAATAAAATATTGAATCAGTAATTATTATTTTTTATCTGTAAAAAAAATTTTTCATATATTGGATCTATTACAGAAAAGTCCCTAAGACATAACTTGTTGAGGATTAAAGTATTGTTCGGGCTTTCCTACCATACCATAAAACCAATGCCTTCTACCACTATCATCTACAAACTCTATTCTAAATTTATATTTATAATCTCTATGAGGAAATATATCCTCGTAAGTATATAATCTCCCTGACCAATTATTTTGATGACCATAGAATTCTTTCATATATTCGGTGATATCTAATTTTTTATCGCCATGTGTCCATATTTGAGCGCGAGTTAAATTAGGACCTTTATAATTCTTGTAATAATCGCAATCTA
>Ga0206682_10001124_pt1 | contig 26749 bp, 34 predicted proteins | sample M240m12015metaG_FD_155444 | JGI IMG/M metagenome (GOLD analysis project Ga0206682, IMG submission 155444) | Ammonia-oxidizing marine archaeal communities from Monterey Bay, California, United States - M2 40m 12015 | ecosystem: Environmental > Aquatic > Marine > Intertidal zone | place: USA...
ACCCGTAATAGCCATCTCTGCTTGAGTCAATGCACATGTGTCATCATTTACGCTCCAATGATAAAAAATAAATGGAATTAAAATTGAGTAAAATTCTAAACCTCTCCTGTCATTGGTAAAGGGTACAACTAGGATAGCTATAAGAAAAACAAGATGAATCATAAATATAATATTCATCCTTAATATAAGATGAGTGAAGAAATTAATATGGAAGAAACATGGAATGAGTACCATGAGAATATACTTCGTCAATGGGGTGAGTCCTCTGCGTGCTACAGGTATATGCATCATCGGGCGTTCCTTATGTTCAAAAAATTGTCTCTTCGTTTCAATTTACCGGTAATTGTGTTATCAACGATAACGGGCACGGCTAATTTTGCCCAGTCCACATTACCACCAAGTATTCAACCAGCTGCACCGTCTATAATTGGTGGTTTGAATTTGATCGCTGGACTCATAGCTACTATAATGCAGTTTTTGAAAATCCAGGAACTAATGGAAAACCATCGTACAGCTGCTTTAGGTCATGGTTCTCTATCGCGTAACATTAGGTTACAATTGGCTTTACCCCGTGATGAACGTAAGAAAGAGGGTCTCAAATTCGTGGAAGAATGTAAAACTACATATGATTCTCTACTTGAACAGTCGCCACCTATACCCAAGCACATTCTGCTCAACTTTGAGAAGGACTATCCAATTGATGGTATATTTACCAAACCTGAAATCCTAGATGTGCGACCAATCCCATTCTTAAAGCCTCCTAAGACTACTACACCTATACGAGCTATGACCGAAGATACTCCATTTGAAAAGATCGGTAGAATGCTTTCACCTACTGAGGAGGGAGAGGAAGAAGAGGTGGAGGAAGAAGTTGTGATTGAAGAGGAAGAAGAGATAGACGTCGAACAAGGTACGCCAAAAGAATAAACATCAATAAATTGGTAAGGATTGTGGATACAATGAATGGTAAAATTTTCCTTCTTAAAGGTTTTACGATTCTATCATGTAGTGCGTCATTTTTGAGTACCAAATCTATGGCCTGATTAGTAAGATCATCAATGGATTCCTTCATTAAAATAGTCGAGCAAAAAAAAAGACCGGTTGTAGCTACAATCCATGAAAAACGGATAGATCTGATTCGTAGGTATATCCGTGAAGGTAAGAATGTGTTTATATGTGGTCCAATCGGTGTGGGTAAATCGTTTATATTAGAGAGGGTTCTAGAAGATACAAATCATATTGAATTACTACCTCACCATTTAAAACGTGATTCACATTTTTTACCATTTATTAAACCATCAACAAAACATGTATTTATAGACAATTATGATAGTGTTTTCAAACCCATCATAGAACAGGTTTCAGATGGTAACAAACTTACACGAGCATCTTTGATTGTGACGACAACTACCATGTGTATGTATCCAAATTTCGAAACTGTTATAATTCCTAAACACAAACCTGATGTTTTATTGTCCCTAACCGATAATCAAGGGAGGGAGGCATATGAAGCAGCAGTTAGGTCTCAAGGAAATATTCGCAACTTCTTCACATATCTGGAAGGGTACGATGAAATGGATGAGTTTAAAACCCCTAAAGAGTTTATAGCTGACATTTTGAGTGATCCGGGACCTTTAGAAATTCTAGATAGTATCGCAGAGCATGGTCACATGTGGGACATCTTTCAAGAAAATTACATCGACTCAAAGGGTGTAGATATACTGGAGTGTACAAACTCGTTTTCTCATGCCGATATATTCGATACGTATATATACCAGTCAGGTAACTGGAACTTGATGCCCTACTTTGTGTTACACGCATTAACTGTACCCAAATCAGCTCTCGGAGAACCTTTGAACAGGGATAAGATACGACCTGGCTCATGTTGGACTAAGTTGGGAAACTACAAAATGAGGAAACAAAAATTCTCAGAAATCCGTAAAAAATCAAGAATTGGTTTGGGGGTTGAAGAATTGTGCCTATTAAAGAAGTATGCGGAAAACGGGGATTTAGAACCCCTACTTGAGTATAAAATAACCCCTCAAGATTTTGACGTCATCAATCATCTTGCTGTCGGAAATGGCTTAAAATCAAAGGACGTAACAAGAGTAAAGAAAGCCTTGAAGAATGCCTACGACCGAAGATGAAACGAAAGAACAAGAGGAGAATGACTGCATCAAAGTTATTGGTAATGAGTTGTTGTTCTATGGAGATGTAGACAGGGAAAATACTCTAGAGTTTGTAGAGAAATTCAAGAAGCTTGAAATTGAGCTCCTAAAGAAGATGGCAGAACTTGTTGGGTACGAGCCAATGATTCGTGTTCATATCATGAGTGAAGGTGGTGACGTGTACGCTGGCCTAAACATGATGAATGTTCTGGAACGATCTCGTGTGAAGGTAGTCACTATAGCTCAAGGAGCTTGCTGTAGTGCAGCAACCTTTGTACTTCTTGGGGGTTCTGAGAGGCGAATGGGGAGGAACGCATACCTTCTCATCCACCAAATCAGCACAGAAATGTGGGGTAGCTTCAATGATCTCAAACATGAATTGAAGTCAACAGATAAACTTATGAAAATGCTCAAGGATATGTACCTCTCTAAGACGAAAATTCCTGAAGCTAAATTCAAATCCTTGATGAAAAAGGATATCTATCTACCCCCAGACAAATGTCTCAAGTATGGAATCGTTTCCGAGATTGAGTAATAGTCGTGTGACGTTTATACAACCCCAAAATACACAAAAAAATGAAAATTATACAAAAAGTGTTTGCATTCAATGGCATAAATGTGCTTTCTGGAGGCCTAAGTCGTTCCATTCTACCATAATTTACAACCGGTAAATCCGACATCTACTTAAAACTGATATTTTATTATCGTACAATGGAACGCCTTATCAAACAAGACAAACACAACCGCGACCGCTACATTGACATCAAAGTTGAGGACTTGAAGGATGGAACTGCGGATATCGTGAAGATCTCTGGTATCGTGGGGAGTGACAAGTTTTCCGAGTCACGAACAAACGTCAAAACTGGTTACGAAAAGGCTCTCAAGAGAGCCCAAACCATGTGGAACAATGAGCATACCAAGTGTAACCAAGTGTTGCCTATGCTCGCCAACAAGTGGGAAGATCGCCAGAAATACATCTCTGAGCCGTTCTACGTTCAACCCAAACTTGATGGCGTTCGCCTACTTGTCTCCAAAGACGGTGGCATCTCAAGAACTGGGAAGATTATCCCCGGAACCGAGGTTCTTGGTAAGGGTCTTGAACCGGGTCAATACGTTGACGGTGAAGCGTTTGACCCTAACCTCAACTTTGAGGAACTTACGAGCACTTTCAAGACTGACCCTCTGAAACTCAAGTTCCACGTGTTTGATTTCTTTGATCTCAAAGCTGAAGCCCTTGCTAGGGATAAGATGACCTTCGAGCAACGTTGGGAGTATGTCAAGGATTCTATCTACAATCCTCATTACGAATATGTCAAAACGACACTCGTAAAATCCAAGAAGGATCTTCCTCTCGTGCATCAGAAGCATGTTGAAGAAGGACATGAAGGTACCATGATCCGTGACCGCTTCAGTGTCTACGAGGTTGGTCAGCGAAGCAACTACCTCCTCAAGCATAAGGATTTCCAGACCGAGGAATATGAAATCACTGGTGCCAAAACTGGTCATGGTCGTGACGCAGACGCAGTTGTTTGGGTCTGTAAAACCCAAGATGATCGGGAATTCACCGTCAGACCCGAGGGTACAATTGTTCAGCGAGAAGAGGACTACAAAAATCGTGAGAAGTTTATGGGGAAGATGCTCACTGTGCGTTTCCAAAACCTTACCGCTCTCGGTGTTCCGCGATTTCCCGTGGGTGTTGTAATTAGAGATTATGAATAATGTTTGTAATAAATAAATGAACAGGGTCGCAATTGATATCGATGAAGTCTTAGTAAAATTCCTCTTTCCCATGGCAAATCACCACCATCAAGTTCACAAATTATGGAGTAAACCCAAATATAGATATGTATACCGTGAAATATTTGAAGTAGATGAACCAACTTCACAAAAAATGGTCCACGAATTTTATCAATCCAAAGACTTCATGGATCTCACACCTATCCGAGGATCTCAAAAAGCTATGTTAAACCTTAAAGAGCGTTATGATAAAATGTATGTTCTCACCGGACGTCAAGATATGGCACGGGAAGAGACAGAAGCATGGATAGATACATACTTCCCAGGTGTATTTGATGATGTCATACTCACAAACAGTTATACACCGAATGAAATTCACAAGGCTGATGTTTGTCGCGCCCTCAATATAGGTCTACTCATAGACGACAATAAAGCTATATGCGATAGGTGTATTGAAAATAATGTTCGAGCTCTCAATTTTATTGGAGATGAACACGCGATCTATCCTTGGTGTGAAGAGAGTGATATAAGTATTCAAGGTTGGAACGAGGTTAAAACATATAATAGTTAAAACTGTATAATGTCAATTGGACTCGTAATGCCAAGTAGTTTACATGAATTGGGGATTAAATTGGGAGCTGATTTTAAGCAATCTAAAAAGTTTCATGTATCAACTAATTATAAAAACGCAAAATCTATGATTACTCGTATGGACCGACCACGACAAGTAATTACGATGCTTCCCACAAGTGCCAAAAATTCTGAAGAAACTTTGGAATCTCTTGTAGAGAGTATGGGTCCATTAGATATCATACTTGATTGTATGATAGATACCCCTGATCGTATACATTCTAGATCAGATATCTGTTTTGAAAATAGCACTCAATATATGGCGATTAATATAACAAGGGAATGTGTTTACGCCGCGGGTACGCACATGGCATATCTAGAAAACAAAAATTTACTACGAAAAATTAACAAAAACGTCAAATACATTGGTGGAATTGAAGAAGTTTAAATCTCATCTTACATAAATGTTTGCACTTCTTTGTAAACCAGTTGTTGTACCAGTTCAAACAGGAAACCCAGTTCTCCGCGCGAATGATTGCCGAATAGCGTATGTAAAACCATCTCAAACTCAAGAAGGTAAACTTGAACTTGAGATACTTGAAGCACCTCCAGTGTATATAGGCTCAGATAAACAAAGTGAAAATTTTTAAAAGGGTGAGACACTGACTGGGATAAGTGGACCATCAGGAGTCTTTTTCATAAAGATGACTTCATCACATTCACCACCCTTCATAGCCAACTCTGGTTCTCCGCACACTGTCCCAGATTTCTTAAATCTATCACAAGCACCTTTGGTCCTCTCTGCGATATTCATATTCTGACTGTATCCAATGAAGGTTTTGTCTAATTTACCACTTTCCCTATCTTTGGACTTGACCGTAACTTTCCAACAGTAACTACCGAAGTCCCATTGCTTTGTAGTGTCAACTGGGGGTGGTGGAGCATCTAGAGTGGATGAAGATAGACGATGATTGAATCTCTTTTTAATAGAGATGATAGGTGAAATTAGAACATTCGCTAGAGTCGTCATTACTAATGTTTAAAACTATACTTTTAAGTTATTTTTACAATGTGGATATAACACATTGTAAAAACAACAGTTCTCCTTCTGCCGGGTTTGAACCGACGACCTACAGGTTAACAGCCTGTCGCTCTACCAACTGAGCTAAGAAGGAATGGTCCTCTCTACCTGATTCGAACAGGTGACCCTTGGAACTACAGTCCACTGCTCTACCAACTGAGCTAAGAGAGGATGTAGCTCCCACCAAGATTTGAACTTGGGGTGGTGGATTCAAAGTCCACAGTGTTGACCAACTACACCATAGGAGCCGGAGCCTCAGCTACTATATCAGTAATTTGTTTCTCTTCTTTAACCTCGTATATGTATTTGAAGTAATACATTAGGAAGCAGAAAAGACCAGCGGCAACATTTGTGATGATCATAGGTATGACAGTATAGTGGAATGAATAGATGAGAGACAATACACTCGCAGTCAAGTTCAAGTGTAGAAAATTGTAATTTATAGCTTTGGCATCTCGGTGTTTATAGACATGACGGATTTCGGGTATGAACATAACAACAATGAAAGCGGATCCCAACAGACCACATACATCTACGGCGTTCATTCTTATTTATATATATTTTCTCCTGTTTAAGTAATATGATTGTTTATGTTATACTTTTTGTGATCGTATGCTTGTTACTTGGGTACACAAAACGAAAAAAGTTTGAAAAGTACGATTTCAAATGTTTCTTATTGGCTATGAAAAATGAGCCATCGAGAAGTGAAAAATTTATTCGTAGCATTGACAAAAAGATACCACTAGAAATCATATATGGTAAGGATACTAGAACCCCAAAGTTAGCTGAGAAGTTCCAAGAGCACGTGGATGCGGATTACTACGAAAAAGCTGTAGAGATATATAATGATCCAGATGTCAAACGCCCCGATATAACTTACTTCAACTTGGGAGCTATTGGCTGCTTCATGGGACATATGAAATTTTATGAAAAGTGCATAAACCAAGGTTTAAAATACGCAGTCATCTTTGAGGATAATGTAGTCATAGACTCTAATAAAGTATACGATGAGATCCAATCAGTTATCAACGAGAAGGGGGACGACTTTGATATGTGTTTCTTCCATTGTTTATCTAGACTTCCCGATAAAATGGAAGGAACTCTAGAAAAGGTAAAGTGGATCTCTAGTACAAAGTGCTACTTAATTAACGTACACAATATGGCGTGGTACAAACGATTTTTCTATCCAATGGATAACCATGTAGATATGAAACACGAGGATCTTATTTCAAGGGGAGCTAGGGTCTATTACAAAGACTTGAGTAAGTTTATGCATGTAGACAGAACTCATAAAAGTACGATAGGACATAGTGAACATGGAAGACCCCTATTCTTCTCCCGGGTCTACCCTGATGCCACACCCGATGATCTTAAACCTGGGTACTAAGCCATGACAAACTTCCTCGCAAAGTCAACATATTCGGGTTTCCATCCACATGTTCTCTGGGTGTTAGGAAACTTATCGTTGATGGTCAGATTCCGACCATCTTTGAGCTTAATGTTGATGCTGCATGAGTAAAGATGGTTCATAGGTAGTGCTTTAAACACATCATCCATAATACTGTTTGCATTCTTGTCATACATGAAGAGTTTCATACAGACACCATCGTATTTTTCAACTTCTTCCGGTTCGGTTCCATCAACAACACCGACAAACTCAGTCTCATGCCAATGCTTATCCTTTGGTGTTTCAGATATCCCAAAGCCACCCTTGAGAAGATCGGGTGTGTAGACAGTCTGTAGAATGTTCTTGCGAAGATCCTTGAACGTCACGGGTTCATTAATAGCGACGTCGCAATCGTTAATATTGACCATATACAGATTCGTCACCTTGGCATCGGTGTAATCAATGGATCGAAGGTCCTCGGTTGTAGCGGTAATTTGAGCGATCATATTTGTCGTTTTATCTTAATGTAAACATCGACTTAGGTTTTTGATTCACACTTTTTACAATGAGGACAATCATTCTAAAAGGAGTGTTCCTAACGGGACTCGAACCCGTGACTTTGGCGTTATAAGCACCACGCTCTAACCAACTGAGCTATAGGAACGGTGCAATTTGATTATGTTACTAATCATCTTGTATAACGGTGAGACTCCTTCCCACATATTATTTAGGAGCCTTGACTTTAAGTGGGTTAAATTTTAATATCAGCATATATCAAATGTCATACGAGATAGTGACATATGCCAATAAATCACATGGCTTATTTGAAGAACTCACGAACAACGAGTTTAATATTCCAGTCAAGGTTTTGGGGTGGGGAACAGAATGGAAGGGGTTCTCCGATAAGACCGAAGGTGTTATGAACTACTTAAAGACCAAGAATGCCACGGATATCGTGATATTTCTAGATGGTTTTGATACCAAGATTAACAAGGATCCAAGTAACGTCGTAGAACTTTTCAAACAGTTCAATTGTAAGATTCTACTTTCCAGTGATCCCAACATAAGTGGTAAGTTTATCACGAGCCTTATTTTTGGTACATGTAAGGGAAGTGGTACCGCTAATGCTGGAATGTATATGGGATATGCTAAAGAACTTTTAGAGTTCCTTGAAGCTGAAGCCAAAACTAAGTGTAAAGATGATCAGTTAAACTTCAACACATTGTGCAGAAGTCGTGACGATATTAAGGTGGATGAGAGTAACGTTATTTTTGAGAACTTCAAACCAACCCAAATAAATAATGAATCAAATGCGCCATTTGTATCCTACCCAGGTTCACCGGGTCTGAGTCGTTACTCTAGAGCTATCACTGAATACGCACAGTTTGTGTACATTTACATACTGTGCCTACTTATAGTGTCTATGGCATTTTTACCACAGCACAAGAACCTCTTGGTCACTACTACGGTAGCAGCAACCGCTTTTTATGCGCTATTCGCGGATAAATCTTGTACTGTTTAAGCCATCTTAGATGGGATAGGAGGTACCATGTTCTTTAATTGAGACATGCGATTAGACATGCTGGAATTGGCCTCGAGACCTAAGAGACTAATGATCTCACCAATGAGGAGACCCTGGTGAACCATAACCAAAAACTTGGCCATATCCGTTTTGGGGGAGAAGTCGCCGTAGCCCACCGTCGACATCGTAGTAAAACTGAAATAAAATGGATCAAGCATAGTCTTGAAACCAAATGACTTGGGGTTCATTTTATCAATCAAAAAGTAAAAGAGTCCAAACACCAATGTGATGAGGAAGACCGCGGGTAATCGTTGCATTTATAGTTAATCTATATTTTATTTAGGCTGATTCAAGTCTTTGTAATTCATCCATCTCAATATCACGACTCTTTCGCCTGTCACCTTTTACCGCCTTGAAAGCATTAAGCCATTTGGATACTGAACGTTGTCGTGATCCTATAGATGCCGCGTCATCACTTACAACTATACTTAAACCATTACAAACATCGGGTTTATTTTCTTTATCTGGAAACTGAACCATGAATGCCTGTATACTTATAGCTGGGATATCCGGAGCATCATCGAGGAGTTTATCATATTCTTCTCTAGATTTCATAAGAAACTCTACGACTTCTGATCGGTGTTTAACGTCGAGTGATATTTCCATATCAATAGATCTATAAAACTTCGACCACTGTACACACATCGCTGAATGTGACTCAGATAGAGGTAGAGACTGACTGAATTTTGAGATACTTGTTAAGATACCTCCCAATACATTCATGAAAGCAAAGAAATATTGGATTATCATTATGTTATTCTTGGTATCTTGTGATACATCTTCATTCCCACTCGGATTTAATACCGCAAAACCACCCACACCTGTTATACTTGCTATGACTATACTAGGATAAGACAACCAATCATTCTGTTTCTTGTAAAATAGGCGTGCGTGATTATGTAGCCAGCGGTATCCAGCCGCTTTTTCAGCCCATTTTATAAGCAACTTTTCTTGTTTTTCGCACCACTCACAGTGTTCGTCTTTCTTTTGAACACTCATGGACTTAGATTATACGGATAAATTTTTCGCACATTCCCTGGCTAATTTATCAACCTCTTCATTTTTGGGATCTCCATTGTGTGCCTTAACCCACCTCCACTCAATCATAGTAAAACAGTCTCTTATTTTGTCTAATTCAATCCACAATTCTCTATTCTTAACATCATTACCCGAAGAAGTCTTCCAACCATTCTTCTTCCAGTTGTGAATCCAAGATGTTATTCCTTGTTTCGTATAATTACTATCCGTGAAAATACGCACACATTTTTCATTCATCAGTACACATTTTTGAAGAGCTTTTATGATTGCCGTCATTTCCATGATATTGTTTGTCGTATTTGGTTGTGCTCCACATATCTTGAAGTCTTTACTTATGGCAGCCCATCCACCACGACCAGGATTTCCGAGACATGATCCATCTGTGTAAATTTCGTACATATCTTACTTGTGTCTTATACTTTTATGTACTTTTTTCTCAGTAGAATGTAATAAAGGCTGTGAAGATGGCTGCTAATATGATGCCGATTCTTATGATGTCTAGTATGGCATCTTCTTGTTCGTCATCGGTTAGTGGTCCCTTAGTGGCTGTAGTTTTCTTTTGGAGTCGAGTGGCTGCATTTTTTGGTGGACTGCTAGGTAAATTAAATCCTTTTAAGGCTGTTGGTAAAGTTGGTGGATTGGCCAAAAAGGGTGTCGGGGCTGTTGTTGGTGTGGGTAAAAAGGGTGTTAGGGCAGTTGGGAGAGGTTTCAAGAAGGTTGGGAGAGGGGCGAAAAAGTTCTTCAGAAAACGGCGTAAGGGTTTCCGTAGATTTAAGAAGGCGTTTAGGCGTCCTAGGTTTAGGCGTCCTAGGTTTAAGCGTCTTAGGATCCGGCGTCCTAGGTTCAGGCGTCCTAGAATCAGGTTTAGGTGCTTTGCTCCCGAAACCCCCATTCAACTTGAAAATGGTAAAACTGCGATGATCAAGAACTTGAAGTTAGGTGATACCTTGGTCAATGGTAGTATTGTAGAGGCGGTCATGCGAATTAAGAACTATAATGACCCTTATTATAAGATTGGTGACATTCATGTTACAGGATCTCATTACGTAAAGCATGGTACCAAGTACGTCCAAGTTAAGAACTTACCAACTGCTGAGCGCACCGAAAAGATTGATGATGTCGTCAGTTGTCTTGTCACAAATGATCATAAGATCCCAGTCGGAAAGGAAATGTTTTGGGATTGGGAAGATAACCTTATTCCAATTAAAACAAATAGATCTAAAAAAAATTATGAGAGTACAGTAGAGAGTAGTCAATATGGCTGCTAATATGATGCCCATGCTTATGATGTCTAGTATGGCATCTTCTTGCTCATCATCTGTAAGCAGTCCAGTGTTGGCAATAGTTTTCTTTTGGAGTCGTGTGGCTGCATTTTTCGGTGGTATGTTAGGTAAATTAAACCCATTCAAAGCACTTAACCCTTTCAAAAAGCGTCAAGGTATGGCGAGATTTACCAGAAAAATAAACGTTTTCAGAAAAAAGCGCAAATCTTTCCGTAAATTTAAACGGTTTTTCCGTTGCTTCTCCCCCGAGACTCCCATTCAACTTCGAAGTGGTAAAATGGTACTAATCAAGAACCTGAAGTTAGGTGATACCCTAATTAATGGTAGCGTCGTAGATGCAGTCATGAAGATTAAGAATTATAACGATCCTTACTACAAAATCTACTCACCCGAACTTAAGAAAGACATTTATGTTACGGGAAAACACTACGTTAGAGATGGTGTGAAGTACGTCCAAGTCAAGAACTTACCTAACGCCAAACCCACTAACAAGGTGGATGATGTTGTCAGTTGCTTAGTGACAAGTGATCACAAGATTCCTGTGGGTAATATGATGTTTTGGGATTGGGAAGATAACCTCATCCCAACCAAAACAAACCTTGATGCCATAATTAATAAAATACGCCACCGTAAAACAGTTGCTTAGTAAACGTATTTGGTATAAAACATTTTCACAAGTACAAAACATATACAAAAATATATGTTTTGTACTTGACTTTAAAAATTTCTAAATCTATAATAAGAGATCGTCTAATATGGCTATGGCAATGATGATGATGATGGCGAGCGCCGCCTCAGCGTCTTCCTCATCAGTAAGTCTTTTAGGTGGAGGTGGAGCATTTGCTTTTATTAAGAAAAAACAAGCGGATGCTGCCGCTACTGCCGAAGCAAATAGAAAAACTCAAGCTGCCGCCGCTAGAAGAGCCAGGGAAGCCGCCGCTGCTAGACAGAGGGCTGAGGCAGCTAGACAGCAAGCTGAAAAAAGACGTCGTGAACAAGCAGCTGCTCGTCAAAGAGCTGACGCTGCTAGACGAAGAGCCCAACAGAAAGCTGCCGCTGCTAGACGAAGAGCCCAACAGAAAGCTGCCGCTGCTAGACGAAGAGCCCAACAGAAAGCTGCCGCTGCTAGACGGAAACGAATTCACAGAAGGCCTCGTAGAATTCGTAGAACTTTTAAGAGGATTAGAAAACCCAGGTTCCGTAGGATTGGACGTAGGTTTAAACGGACTTTTAGAAGGATTAGAAAACCTAGACTCCGTCGGATTGGACGTAGGTTTAGACGGACTTTTAGAAGGATTAGAAAACCCAGGTTTAGGCGCCGTAGATTCAGATTTGGTCGGCGGCGCTGTTTTTCCCCAGAGACACCTATAAAGCTTCAAGATGGTACCACTGTATCCATTAAGAATCTTAAGCTTGGTGATGTTCTCATAAATGGTAGTATCGTAAATGCCACTATGCAGATTAGAAACGAAGGAGACAAATACTACCGTATTTACAGCAAAGAACTGGAGACTGACATACTCGTGACGGGGTCACACTATATTAAGGCAACTACAAGTTTGGTTTCTCATAAATATGTGAGAGTCGAAAAATTCAAAGAGTCTAGGTCTACTGACATAGTTGACACTGTGGTCAGTTGTATAATTACCAATGATCACAAAATACCAGTAGGTGATTATACATTTTGGGATTGGGAAGATCAAAAAGTAAATTAATATATTTACTTAAGGTATAATGAACGGACCAGTTCCTCTAACAAATCAGGGGGGAGGTGATAACACTATGATGATAGCAGCACTTATAGCGTGCTGCTGTTCTTCATCCATAGGTGGCGCGGTATTCGCAATGAGAAAGCGCCTCTTTGGTAAAAAGAAGAAGCGCGGGCGTGGACGTGCGGTGCGCGGACGCCCTAGACGTCCCAGACGCCCTAGGGGTCGCCGCCCCAGAGGAAGAGGACGTGGACGTGGACGTATGGCGAGGTTAAGGGCTCGAATGAAAAGGAAGCTCCGCTTCCGTCGCCGTAAGTTCCGTCCCCGCCGTTTTGGGAAAATGGGGCGTTTCGGGCGTAGGTTCAAGCGTAGGTTCGGGCGCTTCCGCCGTCGTCGCTGTTTCGCCCCTGAAACCGCCATTCAACTTAAGAATGGTACTACCCGCCAAATGAAGAATCTTGAACTTGGTGATGTTCTCATTAACGGAAGCATTGTTGAGGCTACTATGAAGATTAAGAATCAAAGTGATCCTTATTACAAGATTGGTGACATTCACGTAACTGGTTCTCATTACGTGAAGGATGGTAACGTCTACAAACAAGTTCGCAACTTCTCTAAGGCTGAACCCACTGACAGAGTGGACAGTGTCGTATGTTGCTTAGTCACAAGTGATCATAAGATTCCTGTAGGCGATTTTATGTTTTGGGATTGGGAGGATAACCTCGTACCCAACCACATCCAGCAACCTTCCAAGGTCATGACTCTCAGAAACCGCACCAGGAACACCAGTATAGTTGGTGATAAATAAATTGTTGTCATAAAGTAAGATGGATATAGTGTCTAGAGCTTTGGCTTTACCTATACCACTACCCAAGGAGTATGTCCAGTCACTACCTAGGATACCCAAGGACAAAAAGTTTCCTAAACGTGTGTGTAGAGAGGTAAAAGTGAGTGAAGATGCATCTAATGCAGAAAAAGCAAAGCTTAATACCGGTGAGGAATTTACGCGATTGTGTGGAGATGACATAACTAACGCAGCTAATGAAGAGGCAATGGGAGAAATGATTCCATTAATCATTCTCTTAGTACTGTGCTGCCTTTGCTGTATATCTATGGTTTCTGTCAGTTTCGGTGGCTATAGGTTGTGGAAATCCAGATCATCTAAATATAGATCACAAACCAAAATACATCGTCGCCGTCCTCGTGCTAAAAACGTCTAATTTTAAAAAACCTTTTAAAACTCGTATAGAATATGCGTTTTAAAATGATTATTTAGACTTATCCGGATACTCCGATGCCTTCTTTGGTGTTTTACATATCGTATCACCACAGTGATCTCTGTTCTGGTATACAGAGTTTATAGAAGCTGCCATTTCATTACATGTCTTTAGAGACCATCGACCTAACTTGGGTTTTTCCACTTTAACAAAAAGTTCAAACACTTTCTTGAACATTATCTAGAATGAGAGGCTTACGTTTAAGTACGCTTATTTGCTAGCCGTCGCGATCGGCGCAAGGGTGGCTCTCTAGTAAGTTCCTCAAATTTAACAACATACTTCGCAAATCTCTGATCATTTTTAGGCCCTTTAGCCTTATTATAACAGGTCTGAATGAGTTTCTTATCACCTTTTCCCTGTGTGAAAAGATTGTAATATCTGAGTATAACTTCAAACATAGACAATGCCATAGTTCTATTAAGTTCCGTATCAGGGTTGTCTTGTACGGTGTGCATCATCATAGACAGTGTAGTAATCAATTGGGCACGTGTATATTTGCGCATATACATATAGATAAACGTATGTCTCTAATCATTTTTAAAAGTTGCGGACAACAATTTTTAAAAACGAATTTTTAATGATATTTACTAAAATACTTCGTATGAGTATTTAGTTGGAGAAGGCGAGGCCACCCATACCCGACTGGATACGGAGGACGTTGTAGTTAGTGGCGAACATGTGCATGGTGGTGGCATCATTGGCGGTGCCCATAGTGACAGCAACCTGCGCGTTATCAATGCGGGAGAAGTTGCAAGTGCCGGTAGGCTGATGCTCCTCGGGCTTGAGCGCGAAGGAGTACGCGTAGACACCGGCGTAGGGGGAGCCAGTGTGGTGCTGGAAGGGCTGCACCTGGTTGAAGTACTTGCCCTTCTGCTCCTTGAAGCGGTCCTGACCGTTAAGCACAAGCTTGAAGGTGTTGAGGGGACCAATGGAATCCTCAGTGAAGATGGCCTCACCACCAACCTCGGCACCGACACCAAGCATGGGGGCACCATAAGTGGAGAGGGACACGAAGGAGTTGGAAGAAGCGGCTTGCGCCATACCAGTGTGAAGCTTGACGTCAGCATCGGTGGACGCGTTGGTGAAGTTGAACATGGAGTTCTGGGTGAGGGTGTTGGAGAAGCACCACACAAGCTCCTTGACGGGGTGGTTGTAGGAGAGGCGGACCTGCTTGGTGGAACCAGAGTCAACGGTGTCAGCGCCGGTGTGCTGGCACTGCTCGATGAGGTACTCGTGACCTTTCTGCGCAAAACGACGACGCTCCTCAGTGTCGAGGTAGATGTAGTTGGCCCACACCTTGAAGGTGGAGGTGTCGAGCCACTCGTCAAAGTGCGCCGACAGGTCAAAATCGAGCCGGACTTCATGATACTGCAGAGCAATTAGTGGTAAATAAAGTCCTGGGTTCCTGTTGAAAAAGAAGTATAGGGGCAAATAGACAGTCTTGCCGGAGATACCGGAGGTCATCTTACCGTAGGTAGCCTTTTTCGAGTCATCGAGGTAAAGCTCGGTGTACAGACGCCACCACTTCTGGTACTGCTTGTCAATTCGCTGACCACCAATCGATAATTCGACGTTGTTGATCGCACGCTCGGCAACCCAAGCGGCACCAGCCTCGTCAATACCGGAGGCCTTGACCTTGAGTTCGACGTACATGTCGCCGACGAGATCACCGTTGCGGGCAACGGTGACGGAGACGCGACCGGAGTCAGCGGCAGTACCGTTCACGGTCTGCTCGATGTTCTCCATCGCGAAGTTAGTGTGGCGCTTGTATTTGGCCTGGAAGAAAGTTACCTCAGGGTTACCGGTAAGGTAGACATCCTGGGCACCGTAAGCGACGAGTTGCATAAGACCACCGGCCATTTTGAGAGTTGTTGTACTATAAGCAGAGAAAATAATTTTGGGTAAATGCGAAATTTCGCGATCCATAATTTCTCAGTCTACTACAAATGTCCACACAGCCTGATGAAATTGAAGATGGTGAAATTCTGGATACCGAATCTGAGATTGAAATTGAGACTGACAGTATCATAGATCCTGGTGAGGAGGAGGAAATTGATTTACCTGAGCTTCTCGGATCTCTGTTCGCGACTGATGAGGGTGACACTGTGTGCACTGCTCTCGTTGGAATTTCTAGTCAGATCCAAGTCCAAAATAAAATTTTGGTGAAAATTTTAGCTCAACTTCAATCTCTGAAAACTAATTAAAAGAAAAACATGTAGTATCATTAATATGGAAAATACCCACTTCATCGACAAGGAACCCAATAAATATGAAGCTCTGGCAGAACTTCGTAACCAGCAAATTCGGTCGATGAATGAGGATCAGGGTACGCGTACTTTAGCAAAATTGGAAGACGCGTGGGGACTCCATGAAAAGGACTTTCTTAGTCATCAGATGTTAGGGTACAACCAATACATCTCAAACAATTGCTTCAATGAATATGGAGCTGTATCAATCAATGATATAGATTTGGTAGCTATCAAAACTATCAGAAAAAAGAACCTTGACTTCGCTGTAGAGTTAAGGAATCATATGAACAAGCTAAAAAAAGAAAAGATGAAAAATGGTGATACAAAGGAGGACGATAGTCTATCCGATGATCTAGGCCTTAGTCTAGATAAGCGTATTGCTAATATCATTCTACACATCGAGGATGGATTTGAAAATATCCGGCGTCACTACATCTCATACGAACGTGTAAGTACTCCAACTGTCCAGCCCCAGTATCCAAAGTTTTCAGATCCTTCTGCTATGGATGACGAAGAGATTGAAAGTATTTCACCGTATCAGAAATGTCTTCTGTACACTTTAGAAGAAACCTATAAATGTGGGTATCGTAGATACAAGGGACATTGTTGTGAAGAAATTAAGACTATTGAGGGATACAGAACTAGAGCTTGGAATCCAATTTTTCCTATAGATCAGTTTGTGTATTCAATTGCTCAAAAGGATTCATCATTTACAAACTGGAAGAACTTTACAAGTAAGGGAAGTATTTTCCGTGAAGTTATTGACCATGTATCCAAGTGCAAAGATCAACAGTTTCCTGAGATAAGTAAGAGGAGACACGTATGGTCTTTCAAAAACGGTCTCTTTGTTGGTAAGGAATGGATTCCGGATCGTGGTGTGTATGACTGTCGTTTCTACCCATACGAGAGCTCAGACTTTGCGTGCCTAGATCCAACTATCGTTTCCTGTAAGTATTTTGATCAGCAGTTTGATGACTTCTCACACTTGGAGAGGTGGCAGGATATCCCGACACCAAACTTTGATAAGGTTCTAAAGTATCAGAAGTTGGATCAGGAAGTGTGCGACTGGGCATACGTGATGGGTGGACGTCTCTGTTATGATGTTGGTGAGTTGGATTCTTGGCAAATTATCCCATTTTTCAAGGGTATTGCGAGGTCTGGTAAAAGTACCCTAATTACGAAGGTATTCAAGAAGTTCTATGAAAGTGAGGATGTTGGTGTCCTAGCGAATAATATTGAGAAGAAGTTTGGCTTGTCTGCTATCAAGGATAACTTCATGTTCATTGCACCAGAGATTAAGTCGGATCTCGGACTCGAACAGGCGGAGTTTCAGTCTATAGTTTCGGGTGAAGATGTATCTATTGCCGTAAAGAACAAGACTGCGGTATCTATTGAATGGAATGTTCCAGGAGTGTTGGGTGGCAACGAAGTGCCAAACTGGAAAGATAACTCTGGCTCTATCCTTCGCCGTATTCTCCCCTGGAACTTCACTAAGCAGGTTAGGGAAGCTGATCCCCAGCTAGATGAGAAGCTCAACAGGGAGCTACCCATTATCCTCCTCAAGTGCGTTCGTGGATACCTTGATTATTCTAACAAATACAGGGATAGAGATATCTGGAACGTTGTTCCGAAGTACTTTGAAATTATCAAGAAGCAAGTGGCTATGGTTGCGAGTACCCTCACAAACTTCCTAGAGTCTACATCTATCAAGTATGGTGAAGAATTGTGCGTTCCTCAGACCATCTTCGTGCAGATGTTCAACCAACATTGCTCCGCAAACAACCTCGGTAAACCCAAATTTAATCAGGATTTCTACGTAGGACCGTTCAGCTCTAGGGATATTGAGGTCCGAGAAGAGGTTGTTAAATACAAGGGAAGGACCTACCCTAAGCAGCCAGTTATATTCGGACTTGATGTGATTGAGGAAAGTATCGGATTCACAGAGGATTATTAAAAAAAATAGTGACCAATAGTAATATGAGCCAGTCGGTTCAAGAATTTGTTCGTCGTTCTGGTGTGGAACTTCAAAGTCCCAATTCTGCGTCAAATTCGAATGACAATTTCACTCGGCGTCTAGAAAGAGATGTCGCTATGATCCAAGAACGAAAAGCTCGTGAAAATAGGATAGCACAAGGTCAACAGTTCTTCCGTAGTCCTACACGGGCACTTCCCAGACAGGCTCAGATTCCCCCCACACTTCAAAAGAACCTTGTAAATAACCGAACATATGGTCGTTTTAAACAATTTGAGAACTCTCCATTAGCCAACGAATTTGATGATGTCATCTTAAATTCCAATAACGAAAAAATGATTGAAAACCTATTAGCTGAACAGGGGATGATGAAACCTGAAATTAACACCAACCTTTTAGCCAATAATAATTTCGCAAAAGGGTTTGGTAATAACCTAAACTACATTGCTCCTCCACCACCAACTGAACTTCAAGTGAGTAAACTAAATACAGGTATGTACAATGCGATGATTAATAAAGACTTTGGACAGAAGAATGTTCGGATGGATCTTAAACCTTTACTCTTAAAAACACCTGTTGGTAGAACACCAATTGGTGAAGGTCTTTATGTAGACACGACCAAGATTGTCGGCTACTACGGTCAAATGCAAACTGGACTTGAACATACAAGGGAATTTGGGTTAAAAGGTAATTCCACCAAAGTCATCAACAAGGTTCAGTTTAAATTTACTATTACCAATGATATCGAAACAAAGGGAGGAACCCTAGACTTTTACAGAAATGGTAAGATACGCTTCTCAGCTGGTTTTGTTGGTTCTAATATCGCCAATCAAGCGGAACTCTTACGCCGTTTCATGGTCAACACTTACACGGAAAAACAACCTTTCCTTTACGGTCCATTTGAATATAACAATTTAAGTGCTAAATTTAGGATCAATGGTGTATTTAAAAACATGGGAAGTATTGCTGCTAATTACAAACAATATGGTATGAGTAACGCAAGTTATGAACCTGAACTTACCCCATTCCTTTATATTGATACATTTGATTACAAGTTTGTACTTACTAGGAATGGAAACGTCCAAATTCTAGGAACTAAAGATCCAAAAACTCTTCAAAGTGCTTACGAGTTCGGAACAAGATTCGTTAAACAACTCGACAGAAATGGTGAAATTGACGTCACGGGTGAGTTCAGTGAAGGTCTCAAAAAGACAACCAAAGCAAAGCCCAAGGCCAAGCCTAAGGCTAAACCCAAGGCCAAGGCCAAGGCCAATGCGAGCCCAAACAAACTAACCAAAAATCAACTTAATGCTGTTAATGTTGACATGGCAGCGTGCAAACGTATGAGTAGAGGTGAACTTGTGGAATTGGCTAAAAAGTTGGGTATCGTTCAGTTTAGGGTAAAGACATCGGATGGCACTAGACAAATGAAAAAGGATGAAATCTGTGAAAAGATCAAAGCCAAGAAGGGTGTTAGAACTGTCACTTACAAAAATACAACCACTGGTAAGAATATAAATCTTAAAAGAGGCGCGAATGGGAGATTCAAGATTGGTCGTGGAAGTTGTATGGGTAAAAAGGTGAAGGAACTCAAGGATATCGCTAAGCTTCTAAAGATCGAACTATCTGGTAAGGAAAAGAAAGCTGATCTGTGTAAGTTAATAGAAAAAGCGAGAAATAACATCGCTAATAAACCTGTAAAAAAGCCCCTTTCCCCTAGGGCTCTAAAGCAAAAAGCTACAAACAATAAGAGAGCCGCTAAGGAGCTTGAAAAGAATATGAACCGGGCACTTAAAACAAATAATGTTGAAATGAAGAGAAGGCTCAATGAAAACTCTATCCGAAACGATCTCAATAAATTGTATGGAAAGTTATGGATGAAGAGGTACAAACCCAACCTTAACGGAGATGTGAAAACTATTCAGAATAGGATTCGCAACATAAATAAAACTAATAAGTTGGGTCTACCCTTCAAACGTGATATAGACAACATAAAAAAGAGACTCGTCGCACAATGGAAGAGGGAGCGCATCCGTGATATGGAAAAGAAACTTGTCAATATTAACGGGGTTAAGAATAATATGAGGAATAGGTACCGACTCGCAGCTGTTAACTACATCATGAACCTCAAAAACCAGAAAAAATCTATAACGGCTACTAAATTGGCTCAATTTAAGAAAAACTGGTTAAAGCGTATAGCTAATATTACTAATAATGGCCGTACGAGAGGAATTAACAGAGCGGTTAAAGCTCGGATTGAAACGTTATAATCATGGTGTGAGGGTTGACGATGACACGCGAACTTGGGGAACACCAAAAGATTCGTGGATGGAAATGGCGAGAGAAGAACTTTTGGATGCTACTATTTACATCATAGCTGATTACATTAGAAATGTAAGAAGTGAGGGAGAGCGTGCACCCCTCAGTTTTCGTAAAAATGATGAATCTGATGATAACAAACTAATCATGTCTATATTTGATGACTGGGAATATGTTGAAAGTCCACAACACAAAATGCTTCTATGGAATCTCTTCAAGATGTTGAACAGCGATATATTTAGAAGTCAAGTTTAAATACACACATAACACCGCAACACCTAGTTGATATACGGCCGTACCCCACATATCAATTACCATAAGCGGAACAATTGCGAAACTAGATAGAATTCCGTGAACCACTATCTGATATGAAGCAAATGACCACCCCGTGACTACCGACGCTAACGTCATGAACATGAGACACATATTAACAATGTCTATAATTCTAAAAAACCATGTTATCATGAATAAACTTATGTAAAATAATATACATGTCATAATCTTTCCCTTCTCACAAAAAGCAAGTCCACTTATACGAATTCTTGTTCGCATATCGGGGGGTGCAGGTGGAGGCTCCGGTGGTGGAACCTCTTGGTTGAATGCTATCGCTACAGAACCATCCGGTGCCTCCACAACGATATGCCTAGCTTTATCCATGATGTTTAAGGGCATTTAATCTTTAGATTGATACTTTTCTTAGGTTCTGCGATTTGTTTTAAGTGTATCGTGTGATATGAGAAGTTATATTTTGGAAAGGCTTCTTTTATTTTATTAGAAAGTACTGTAGCTTGGACTATTTGTGGTATACCTAGACACACTGAATCTTTTTCGTATTGGAGAAAACGATCCTCCATATATACAAATTTATCTAATTCTTCCTTGGTCATTCCATCCTTGTGCATCAATACGTAAGTATCTTTAGACATACCATTACTTATGTAGAAGAATTCCGATACATCAACTTCATCGGATACTTTACGTTTTTCAAAAAGAAAAAATAGAAGGACGATACCTATGACCAAGTATAGCATGTTACTACTACGTTAGATTAATTTTGAGAGATCATTGACTTTGTGGAGAATATTAAACAGATCATTGTATGAACCCACGTCACTGGGTTTAACAATTTCAAGCTCAATCTGGTACGATGAAGCATCCTCTGAGTCCATATCAACATTGTCACCAGAAGACACCGTCATGTCAATGCTTAGATTCTTACGAATGAAAGAATGACGAAGTTTAGATCTCTTGCGATCCATGTCATAAGATCCATGAGTAGGAATTTCCCTAGAGATACTGAAACGAACGTCTAGAGGTTCAGACTTGAAATCTTCTTTGACAACTTTGATTTTTTGAACCATAACCTGTTCACCAGTATCTTCGTCAGATGAAATACGAATTCCATTCGTGTCGTCATAGAATACATCAGTTGTAGTTGTTTTTGTACTTTCCCAACCATTGTACTTCTTGAGACCTTTCATCACACGATCAAAAGTTTCTTTTCCAACGTTTGTATCAAATAGGGAGCCATTGTGCTTTCCGAGACGAATCTCTACTTCGATGTGTTCCTCATTCTTGTGAGCCTCAAACACATCCTTGATTTTTTCGGTGATAGATTTGGTGTCCATTTTACTTAACATTTACTATACGCGCCTTTTACTTAAGCCTTTTTTATGCATAAAGTTTAATGAAAGGTTTTGACAATAATGGGAACACTTGTTATTTCAACACAGCCGTTCAATGCCTGTTGTACATTCCCGTACTGAGCAATCTATTTTTAAGGTTCCCGTATGAGGGTGATTGTGAATTTACACAATGTTACTCAGACCTGGTTAAATCATATTGGACCAAGGGACAAGATAGTGTCAACATCAGTACACTCTTAGAACATTTCCGAACCAAGTTCCCAAGATTCAAATCCCGAGAACAACATGACGTTCAGGAAGCTATTTTGTGTATCATAGATATTCTAGAGGTTTCTAAGCCAGAAATAAAGAAATGGTTCTACGGAAAGAAGAAACAAGAAATCATATGGCCCGGTGGGAAGTCATCGAATGAAGAAACGTTCAGTGTTCATTTGATCACATCCTACGGTAAAAATATGGAAACAATGTTGCTAAAAAGTACTGACTGGAATACTATAGAAAATTTTGAGGATAACGATGGAAAGGTGCATCACGTAGCTACGAGTCGTTCAGTGTTTTCAAAATTACCACAAGTCCTAATGATTTCATTTGATAGTAAAAGTCATATTAAAATTATTGAAAATCTACTTATTCAAGACTATGAATATAATCTAATCTCAGCTGCTGTACATGTCGGTCATCAAAACGATGGTCACTATGTGAGTTTTGTAAAACGAAGAAATAAATGGAATTTAATAGATGATGAAACCATAAAAGAACATGAATTACCCGAAGAAGGTGGATTCTACTTTATGGTCTACAATCTAAAAACTCCTTCATCTTAATGTTTTCCTTGATGTTCACTATAGTTCTGTAAAATGTTCGGCGGTTGTTGGGGTGCGTTTTATCGTAACGCCTTTTTAGAGGCTTCCACCAAAGTGGTTCTTCCCAAGTAACATACATACATTCAACGATCGCCCCGTCCTCAAACCATGATTTATCATCAAGTCTGTTGTGTGGGATTTCAGATTCAAACACAAGTTTACCCTTTTCTTGCACGTAAAGTCTCCACGCGGGTATACCAGGTACACAACCAGGTGTTTCCCGACTAGGTTCTCGCTTCATCATAAAATCCACCGTGTTCTTTTCTTGGGGTTTCCACTTGAACATTGTCTCATGGGTTCCAATCCGAATTGGATCATTGATAGGTGTGAAAACGAGACCATCAATCTCTTGTTTCACATTCGGAAGATGTTCATCCATAAATTCCTTGAAATCTTTCATATGATGAAACTCTTTCATTTGAAGCCGATACTTATCCATCTTCATATAAATGATTGGTTCAAGTACACCGAACTGTGCGTATCCAAGGCGATCCAATAGATTTTCATTCCACACAGTCTTTCCACACACAAGAACAGCATCATATACCATAAGTGTATTCTCATATAACTCGCCATCCAAGATCGTTCCGTCATACACACTCTTTTTGAGATTAAGTGAGACTTCGAACATGTTGAATGCCCGATTCACGAATAGACACTTCTTCTTTCCCTCAAACATCAAAGCAACCATCATATGCCTCTCTCCATCAGTCTTTTCACAAACGACATATTGACCACCCTTTAAGATTGGGAAGTGCCTGTATTCAATAGATATCGGTTGAGGTCCAGGGAAATAATCCTTACTACCCCAAGTCTTATGAATAAATCCGACAACATATTTGTAAAGCGGGGATTCCGGCTTTATAGACATGTTTTATAGTGTTGTGTAAACTTTAAGATACTTTCACACCAGCAGCGTTTAGGATATTACTTAAGCATTCATGTGTATAAGTCATGGTTAACTTAGCTGCTGTAAATGCATAAACTCGCACTCCATCACTAATAAACTTTTCAAAAAACTTGGGTGAAATTTTCCAACCAGATTTTTTAGAAACATTTTTAGTATTTAGAAACCAAGCTTTTGAATTAGTAGACGTGACGTGGTAGATATCTTTGGAAACCTTCTTTCCTATCTCAGTATCAAAATCTAAACCCATTTGGGATGCGGGTTCACTCGATCCTTCTCGCACCTTCGTCTTAAACTGATCCCAATTGATACCCTCCTTGACACCTGGGAAAACGAGGCATCCCACATGTTCATGGGGTTCAAAGCACTGATCTAGAGATCCATCATCTACACCAATACCAAAATCAATGAAGATAATACGATCACAAGTCTTCATATATTTCTGGATAGCCTCAGCCTTTTTGTAAGGGTCGTCATCAACATACGTGATCTCATTATTGTAATTTTTCTGAAGACATCGCATATTTAGCCTTAGAACGGAATGAAGTGTTTTTACATGACACGCTTTTGACCTCACAACTAGAATCGTAACGATCTTCATATAATTCGTATTAGATTCTATCCCTTAAGCCTATCATTTAAACATCCCGAGAATGGTAAATTGCCTACGTGTCCTAGGGTTGTGTTAACATCTGCGTAAATTTTACCATCGGCTTGTTGCCAACGACGACAGAATGCGTAATCCTCTGACAAGTACCTACGGTTTGTGGGATCAATCATACAATCAAACGCTGCGTGGTATTCGTCAAAATCTCTGTTTTGGTGGTCATTCTTGCACCATAATTCTGGAAACTTCTCCTCCAAGGTTTTGAATACAGAACGTTTGATAACCATAAAACCTGTGGGTCCATCTAGAATTTCAATGAAACCATCCGTAATTGGGCGATTTTGGGCTCCAAAGTTAATCACGAGACTCGATGAAAGCATAGACATGTTACGATCGTCACCCGCCTTAACCGCCTCGGCAGCTTGGTCCCACATGACAACCTTCTTGGGATAACACGCCACAGAGAGATCGTGACCGGACTTGATGAGACGTACAACAGCCTCGGGATCAAAATGGATGTCCGCATCTATAAACATGAAGTATTCACAATCAGTTTTTTGCATGAAGCGACCAACTGAAACATTACGCGCGCGATGAACTAGGGACTCATTTTCAGTAGTGTCAAGAAATAGCTGAATATTCTCTTTTATTAAAAGGATTTGAAGTTTGATGATACTAGACATATACTTCTCCAAGCATAATCCACCGTAGCATGGTGTGGCTAGAAACAACTTCACCATATTCTAATACTAAGCTTTAGCCTCTAAGTGCTTTTTAATTATATTATCTATCTTGTTTAGGGTTGGTACAGATATGTTACATTTTTCACACAGTTCAGATTTTTTTACTCTAGAACCAATCACCTTATAAATAATAGCCGAAGCTACACTATTAGGTGTTTTGCTCATAAGTTCAACACAGTCTTCCGTTGAACTACATAATTTGATACACTGTAACCGTTCATCCTTTGTCACATCGAATGAATTCAAAAGTCGGTTCATCACATCAAACGACTTTGTTACATAATTCTTTTCTGTAATACCCATGATCGTATCCTTGAATATTTGTGTTGTGCGACTCACATCCTTCGATTGAATTCCAAACATATCTGAAATTTCCTTAGTTGTTCGTGGATGTTTAGCTAACCGACATGCGTATAAAACGCAGTTAGCCTTGATCCCTAACCGAACAGCACCCCTAGTCAATTTTTCCTCGTTGAACTTTCTGTACATCATCTTTGCATCTTTGAGAACCACATCGGGTAAAGTGTGACACGCTTCATCTATATCACGGTATGCATGAAATAGTGAGCGATCTTTGTGATTCATAGACATATGAAAGTTAATTTTAGCCATTCGTTTATTCTCGTATGTTGAAGAATGTTGTGTAGAAATAATTGTCCCTTTCCCCCAATGTTGGGAAAAGAGTTCGGGGTTGGCGTTAGGATTCCCACACCTCGAGGGATCCTTAACTTTTCCATCTTCATTCATCCCACTTGTCCATTCCGCTGTGTCATCCACATATCTATCTTCAACGAGCCCACATTCTGAGCAGGTTGGTAAACCCTCAGGTGAAAAAATCTTAACACCAAAACATTCTCTACATAAATTTATATTTACCACTGGCTTTTCTTCGGTTTTTTGTTGTAATAGTTTGTCTATGTCAGACCATATAGTTGCCAGCATTGTTTTGTGTTGTCTGATCTTTTATAAAATATTATAAAACGCATCACTCACTTAGGCGTCTAACACGTGATTCTATTAAATCAATTGTTTCTTTGAAACTTCTAGCTCCAACTGAAGATGGTTGCCACTCGTTCCAATCTCGGTCTATAGAGGCATAATCAGGGGGTTGAATATTTAGACCCTGTACTTCCGAATCAGGAACAATGAAATCTGCCATCTCAGAATCAGTGTCACTCTCTAAATGCATCTCATGGATTTCACTGTCACTATCTTCTACGTCTATTTCTGAGTAAAAAGCGTACATATCCCCTTCGATGCCCATACATTTCATATCCAAATCTTCAAATGTTGTACCAGTTGGGTAGTGCTCCATTAAGCTATCATAGGGGGCGGGTGACATTTCATCTTTATCAACCTTATATATACACGCTGTCTTATAGACAGATTCTGTTGGGTTGAGGTAATGAAGACCGAGTGTTCTTCCTGTGTTCATTGCTACAACAGCATACATTTCATCTTCAACACCGTCCTCGTTAACTAGGACTTTAACTATATCATCTTGAATTATATCAGAAGGCACAATCATGCTTAGAGTTTTCCGACAAAAAATAATCAGGGATAATATCACAGATGAAAGTTATTATTTATTCGAAGGAAGGATGTCAGTAT
>Ga0206682_10001125_pt1 | contig 26746 bp, 15 predicted proteins | sample M240m12015metaG_FD_155444 | JGI IMG/M metagenome (GOLD analysis project Ga0206682, IMG submission 155444) | Ammonia-oxidizing marine archaeal communities from Monterey Bay, California, United States - M2 40m 12015 | ecosystem: Environmental > Aquatic > Marine > Intertidal zone | place: USA...
CCCCCGCGGAACCGCCGCGGCGTCGTCGCGCTCCGCCTCGACTCCGCGTCATCCTCCGCGCCTCCGGGTCCGTCAGTGTCCCGCACGCGGCTGTACTGCGACTTGAGCGGAGTCGTGCCGGTGAAGATCCCGACGAAGGCGCGGTACCGGAAGTTCACCTCGGCCCAAAACTCATCCTTGTTGCTCTCGGAAAACGTCACCACGTCGTGGTACACGTCCCGCAAGTCGAACATGTCGCGCACGTTATCGCCGAAGGCGCGCGCGAGGGTCGCGCCGCCGCGCTCGCCCGCGCGCCCGCCGTCGTACTCCGCCACCGGGAACGCGTACGCGTGCGCGATGGCGGCGAAGAACATCTCGACACAGATCATGAACTCCTGCAGCGCGGTGGCGAACGACGCGTCGTCGTAGTTGCTCCACGGCGAGTCGGCGGCGTCGGCGGCGGCGGCGGCGTCGGCGTCCTCCGCGCTCGCGTCGCTCCCCTCGACGATTGAGCGCAGGGAGTCGATCAAGTCCAGCTTCGTGGCTAACAGAAGCGCCTGGCCTTGCCAGAAGGACAGAAACACCACGGCTTTGACGGTGACGAACTTGTAGAACGGGTTGATGGGCGCCAGCTCCTCGCGCAGCGCGTAGTAAAACAGAATCAAGCAGTACATGGCCCACGCCTGCGAGACGTTGTTGATCACCGCCAGGTACGGGTACGCCACCAGCGGGTTCGTGAAGTCGCCGTCGCCGTACACGCCCGCCGCCTGCGCCACGAACGCGCACATCGTCGTCAAAGGGCGCGTCACGACGTAGTTGATCACGCCGTGCCTGCACAGACGCAGGAACGGCGACCCGGAGTGCGTCCCCGGGGGCGGCGCCATCGGCGGCGCGGCTCCCAGAAACGCGCGCACCGGGAAGAAGTGTTTCTGTTGCGGCTTACGCGCGACGATCGCTTCTAGTCCCGGGACGCAAAACGCCTCTAAATAAACAGTGCAGTACGCGTAGAAGTTGTACACGACGTACGCCTCGTAGCACTCGCGGATGGTGTCGAAGTAGATGGTCTGGTCCTTGAAACGCAGCGCCAGCCAGCAGTCCACGGCGTAGATGGGGACCATGAACAGGATGCGGATGACGTGCCGCTGCAGCCGCGGCGCGCGGTAGTGCTCCAGGTGCTGCGCCACCTCGTAGAACGTGATGGGCACAGCCAGCAGCACGAACACACCCGCCACGAACCACGCGATGAAGTGCGGGTGCATGTCGTGGCGGTGCATGTCCCACGCCGCCAGAGGGAGCGCCACCAACACGCACAGGTTCAGCAAAACCCACAGCGTCTTGAGGACTTTTCGCAGGAACGAATCCCCGCGCGGGACCGCGCCGATGAACGCGTCCGCGCGGACGGGTGCGTGGGGGGAGTCCATGTCGCCCGCGACGCCCATCCGCGAAGCCGCCGGCGCGTGTCACACGAAGAGCCTCTCGCGCGGAATCGCCGAGAGCGTGGTTTCGCTCGGCGCGGGTCGCTCTCGAGGACGTCCTCGAGCCGACTGACGCGCGAATAAATCGGACGCGCGCGGGTTCGCGTCGTCGCGCCGAGCGTCACGCGCGCGACGCGTCCGAACGGCGCGCTCCGCGAGTGCCCGAAGCGTTCCGCCGGCCGCGACGCCGTCCGCGTGCTCCACGCGCGCTTCGCGCGTTCGCGCGGCGACCTGACTGGATCCGTCGGCGGGGGCGACCACAAACGGACCGAAGTTTCACCTCCCTTCTCGGCGTCGGGCGACCGAATCACCGAAATTGTATTCCCCTTCTGAAGCTTTCGCTTTGACACTTGGCAAAATATCTCCATCTGCACGAGCTCGGTCGCCGAGACCGAGCGCACCGCAGTCGTCCCCCCGCGTCCCACTCGACACGTGCGATGCTCGCCGCGACGCCCGCTCTTCCCGCCCGCGGGCGCGCTCCCGCGCGCGCCGTGGCGCCCGCCGGTCGCGGGACGCGTTTTCCGGGAAATCATCCGCGTCACCCGTCCCGTGGTCGCGCAGCCTCGGGGCGGAACCGCGGCAGCGCCACCACCACGTCCGCGGCGCCCGCGGGCGCGGCGGACTTCCCCGCGCCCGCGGAGGGTTTCGGGATCGTCATCACCGGCGGCACGAAAGGCGTGGGGTACGCCATGGCGCGCGAGTTCCTCGCGCGCGGCGACCGCGTCTGCATATGCGGCCGGTCGCAGATCCGGGTGGACGACGCCGTGAAGGCGCTTCGCTCGGAGTTCCCCGGCCGCTGCGTCGCCGGCGCGGCGTGCGACGTGACGGACCCGCGCGACGTGGACGACTTCGGCGACTTCGCCGCCAGCACCGTGGGCACGATCCACCACTGGCTGAACAACGCGGGGATGGTCTCCGCGCGCGAGACGCTTTTGGATGTCGAGCCGTCCGAGGTTGTGCGGGTGTGCAACACCAACTTGACAGGCGCGGTGTTGTGTTGCCAGAAAGCGGCGAAGATCATGGTACGGCAGGCGCCAAAAGCCGGTTCGGCGTCGTCGCGTCGCGACTCCGCGTCGCCGCACGTGCCGTTCCACGTGTACAACTTCGGGTTCTCCACGTGGGGCGCCAGCTTTTCCAGGAGCACGTGCACGCACAAAGCCACCAAGCGCGGGTTGAGCCAGCTCACCGTGTCCCTCGCCGCCGAGCTCGCGGCGGCGAACGTGGACACGGTGGGGGTGCACCAGCTGTCTCCGGGGATGGTCTTGACGGACCTCCTTCTGGAGGGCGCCGAGCCTGTGTCGAAGCGATTCTTCAACGTGCTGGCGGAGGAGCCGGAGACGGTCGCCGAAGACCTCGTCCCGAAGATCCGAAACACGAACTCGAAAACCAGCGCGGTGGAGTTTCTGACTTTGCCAAACGCCGTGTTCCGCGTCGTCACGGGCGTGCCCCAGATTCTGGGGGGCGGGAGATTCTTCGACCGACACGGGAACCGAGTCGCGGTGGAGGGCGAGGCGTACAAGCCCAACGGCGTCAGGATGATGTACGAGGAGATGAAGTAGGTATGTTCGGAGAGATGTTCGGAGTATACTACGCGATGTTTACGACGTTCGGAGTGTCTTCGAGTCTTCGTCGCGTATACGTAGCTACGTACCGTACGTACGCGCGCGCGAACTCAAAACGCTCCCTAATAAGCGTCGTCGTCGCCCTCGCGTCTCAGCTCGACGCTCGCGTCGCGCATGGCCAGCACGAACAGGTTCCCCTTGTCGCCGCGCCCGACGCGGAGTTCCTCGTCGAGGTAGGTGGTGTCCAGCGCGCCTCGCGCGGACGCGGGGGCGTCCACCCCGAGGATTCCGAAGATGGAAAACCGCACGAACTGCACGTCCGCCGCGCTCGGCGATTTCGGCGTCAAGTCGGCGTCGACGGCGTTGAAAAACGGAAACGTCTCGCGGTTGCGCGCGCGGGCGCGGCGAGCGTCGATCGTCTGGTAGATGGGCCCGATAGGGCGGAACGGCCACGGGCGATTCGCGCCCAATATGCTGGCGGAGGTGGTGTACAGAAGCTCCCACTCGCCGTTGATCAGGTCGCACCGCAGCGCGCGTTTGTTCGGGTTGAGCTTTTCCAGCGCCGACGCCAAGGCGTCGATGTCGCGTTTTCGGTCATCCGTGGCGCGCACCCCGCGCTCGCATCCCTCGATGGCGGCGAGCAGTTCCGCCTTGGCGGCGTCGCGCTTCGCGGCGGAACCGCCGCCGCCGCCGAAGGGGTTCGCGAAGCCGTCCAGGAACCCGGGGAGCGCGTTCGGCGTGGCCGCTCGGCGCGAGGGGGCGCCCGCCCGCGCCGAGGCTCGGCCACCGCGAAGCGGGCCGCCGATCGGCGGGCCTCGACGGGGCGCGCGGCGGGAGGAGGACGCCGCGGACGCGTGCGCCGCGGCGGCGGACGCGGCGCGCGAGACTAAGCACGACATCGCTACGCGTGCGCTCCTTCGCGCGCGTGGAAATGCGACGGTTCGCGGCGTGACGGGCGAAGCCTCTCGTGAGAAGGCAGACACGTGGCGTCTCGGAAGTCTCCACAAGTTGGGCGTTTCGAAACTCGAATCACAACACGTAAGCTGTTCACCTGCGCGGGATCAGCCTGAGTCTTTCCCCTCGCCGCCGCGGCACGGGCGCCGTCACCGGCGCCGCCTCCGCGGACGCGGGCACGGATTCCGCGAGCGGGTCCCCCCCGGGCTCCGTGTAGGGCACATCGTCGTCGGCGTCGGCGTCGCCGTCGCGCCGAGGCGATCGAGGAACGCGCGAGGGGTTGGGGTTCCCCTCTCGGGACTCGGCGAGCGACGCGTTCGGAAACGCGACGACGTTTTCGACGTTTTCGACGTTTCGTTTTCGTCCCCGCGTCTTCGTCGTCTTCGTCTTCGTCTTCGTCTTCGTCTCGGCGGCGGCGTCTCGGTCGAAACCCCGCCGGCACTGGGTGTCTCCTTCGTTTCCTTCGTCGCCGACGTCGCCGACGTCGTCGTCGTCGCTCTCTACAGGACTCGCGTTCGTCGGACTCGTCGGACTCGTCGGACTCGCGTCCCCCCGCGCGACCGCCCTGACGCGCGCCGCCGCGTCGTCCACGGCGCGCGTCGCGGCGGCGACGCGCGCCAGCCGGCTCGCCAGCGACGCGTTTTCCGATCGCAAACGCCGCGTCTGCTCGGCGGCGCGCGCCGCCGCGTCGTTCGCGTCGCGCGTGAGCCGCGCTTGTCGTTCCAAATCACCCTTCACTCGTGACGTTTCGTTCTGCGCCTTTTTCAAATCGGCCAGCAGTGTCACACACCTCGAATCGGCGTCGCGCGCGGCGTCGGCGAAACCGTCGAGGGCGTCTTTACGCGCGTCGCGTTCGACGCGCGCCGCGTCGCGTTCGGCGAGCGCCGTCGCCAACGCTCGCGACGTCTTCGTATCAGAAGCCTTAGACTCGCGTGCGGCGTTCAAAGCATGCGCCAAAGCGGTTTTCAACTCGTTCGTTTTCGTTTCCGTCTCTTCCAATAGGTTTCGCATTTGTGTCTCACTGGCGGACTCTCGTCGCGCGCGTTCGCGCTCCGCGTCCTCCAAACGCGCCGCGAGCGCGCTCGCCTCGGCGGATTTCTCGGCGAGGCGCGCGGAGGCGTTCTCCAGCGCGACGCGCGACGCCTCCGCTTGGCGCTCGGCGCGTTCCGCGCGGAGACGCGTATCCGTCAGCGTATTATGTCCCTCATCATCATTATTAGCGGCGCTCAACACATTAACCGCGGTACATGCTTTGTACTCCGCGAGTTCGCGCCGCGCGGCGTCGCGTCCGGCGTTAGCGCGCGCCTCGGCGTCGGCGGCTCGCGAAAACGCCTCGTTCGATCGCGCCGTCGCCTCCTCCGCGCGCGCCGTATCGGCACGCGCGGCGTCGCGCTCGGCGCGTGCCGTCTTCACCTTCTCCGTCGCGGACAGAAGCGCATCCTGCGTGTGCAGCAGCTTCCGTTCCGTCTCATCCGGCGCGCGGTCTCCGTCGCCGCCGCCGCGACCGCGCCGCGGATCCGCCGACGCGGCGAAAAAACGCTTCAAATTCTCGAAATCCTCGCGCAGTCGCGCCAGCGTCGGCGCGAGATCGCCGTTCGCGAACGTCTCCGCGGGGGGGGCGGTACTCGCGGGGAGGGCGTCGCCGCGAGTCGCGCGCGAAAACGCACCGCGGCGGTCGCGGATGTCGTCGCGCGTCTCCAGCTCGGGCGCCTCAAACGTCGCGGGGGGGTCCACCGCTTTGCGCTTGGGCTTGCGCCACCCGTCCATCGTCGGCGCGCGTCGTCGTAGGCACCCTCGACCAACTTTTTTTCGCGCCGCTCGACGACGACTGGAGACGCCGCCGCCTCCCTGGGCGCGCCTCGAGGTCCGGTATCGAGGTGGGAGGCTCGAAGGACCGGTGGTGGCGCGCGGGTTCGGTCGCGCGACCCACGCGGGTCGGCGCCGCGGCGCGCGCGTTGTGACGGGCCTCGACCGAGAGGCGCTCTGTCTCGTCTCGTCGTCGGACGTTTTCGGCGCTCGCTGCCTCGCGCTCGCGATTCGCTTCACATTTTTCCGTTGACGAGAAAAATCACATCTTCCGACGTCGAACGAGAAGACTCGCGCGAGACCGTCTCCTGACCAAACGCCTCCGCGTCAACACACGGAGGGCCGCGCCGAGGACGTTCCCGGAGGACCCCGCACGGTCCGCGATGGGCGGCAAGAAGAATAAAAACAAGAAGAAGGCCGGCGGAGGGTCCCCGGCGACGACTTCTCCGGCGGAGAAGAAAACGGAGTCCCCGCCGGCACCGGCATCGGCGAACGCTTCGGTCGAGAAGGCCGAGGCCGCACCCGCGCCGGCCCCGGCGGCGGCGGAGGTGGCCGCGCCCGCGGCTGCGTCTGCGACGCCTCCCGCGGCGTCCGCAACAGTCCCGGCCGACGGGTTCGAGACCATCGCCGCCGGCGCCAAGGCTGAGGCGGAGTCTGCCGCGAAGGCCGAAGCCGATGCCAAGGCCAAGGCGGAGTCTGCCGCGAAGGCCGAAGCCGAAGCCAAGGCTCGGGCTCAGGCCGAAGCCGATGCCAAGGCTCAGGCACAGGCCGAAGCCGATGCAAAGGCTCAGGCACAGGCCGAAGCCGATGCCAAGGCTCGGGCTCAGGCCGAAGCCGATGCCAAGGCTCAGGCTCAGGCCGAAGCCGATGCCAAGGCTCAGGCTCAGGCCAAAGCTGATGCCAAGGCCGAGGCTGATGCCAAGGCTCAGGCTCAGGCCAAGACCGCCACCGACGCGAAAACCGCCGCCGAAAACGAAAAGGCGGCGGCGGCGTTGAAGGCGAAGGCGGACGCCGAGGTGGCGGCTTCCGTCGCCAAGGCGGAGGTGGCGGCTTCGAAGGCTCGCGCCGAGCGGGAACGCGCGAAGGCTCTGGCGAGGGAGCTGGCGGAGACCAAAAACGAAGGAGGAGTCCTTCCGCGCGCCGCCGAGAAAGACGCCGAGGGAGACGCGGACTCGGCGCTGCGCGCGGCGGCGACGCAGGTGGTGAGCGGCGCGGCGCTCGCGGCGAAGACGTGCTTCATCTGCGGCGAGGACTGCTCCGCGCGCCCGCGGCAGCGGGACGACGCCGGGCGGTACGCGTGCCTGGCGTGCGTGCAGCGCAAGCTCAAGGAGCGCGAGGGCAAGAAGGCCAAGTCCGCTGCTGCCGCCGCCGCCGCCATCCCCGCCGCGCAGGGTCGGGCGGCGATGGGTCCCCGAGGGTCCCCGAGGGTCCCCGAGGCTACGGACGGCGACGCCGCGGCGGACGTCGGCGGCGGAGGCGATTCGTCGGCGGCGGCGAAAAATAAGGAGGAGGCCGAGGAAGCCTCCTCGCGCGACGGTCCCGCGACGGTCCTGGCGTCCGTGATCGCCGAGGCGGAGGCGAACAGTCGAAAAAGCGGTGCGGGCGACGCGACGTACCGCGCTCCGAGCGCGCCCATCCGCCCGCCCGTCACGCAACGCACCGGGACTGTGAACCCCGCGGCGAGCCTGGTGGACACCGCGTTTTTCCAGAACCTCGCGAAGGGCGTGCGCGGCGGGGGCGACGAACTTTCGGGCGACCTGGACACGCCGCGGGGCGAGAAAGAAAAGCGACCGAACGCGTTCGGAGTGCCGAACACGCCCCGGGTCGCGGTTTCGTCCGCGCCTTCCAGCCCAAATCGGGCCAGCCCGGCGCGTTCAGTCGGCGACCCGTCGCCGGCGCACGCGTACCCGCGGTCGACGCAAAACACCCCCGCGGAGAAGTCGCGCGGTACGTCGCGAATCGCGCCGCTTCGCCCGCCCAACTTCCCGCGGCCGCCGCCGCGCCGCGTGGGCGTCCGCGACGAGACCAGTCTGGAGCCGGACATCGCCGGGAACGACCTGGCGGCGTTCTGGCGCCGCGCGATGGACAAGGGCACGACGCGCGACCAGGAACGCGTGGTGTCGGCTGTGCGCGCGCACTTCAAGCTGGCGGATGCCGAGGAGAAGCTGCTTGGAGTTTTCGAGTGCTGCAAAGGCGAAACCCCGGACCACTCGGGCGACATGTTCGTGTTTTCCAACCACGTGTGTTTCCGGAAGGACGCCGTGGCGTCCTTGTCCTACTCCGGCTCTAAGAGCGGCGTCGTGCTCCCGCCGGGCCCCTCGAAGTTCGCGGTGCCCATGCGCCAAATCCTCGACGCGTCGATAAACCCGGGCGTGTACCCGTTCGGCGCCATCGCGGTGACCATCGACGGACTCGCCAAACCCTGGATCTTCTCCTTCTTCACCGAGCGCGAAGCCGCCGTTAAGTGCATCCGCTCCGCGCGCGGGTACGTGGGCGGCGGCGAGGAGGCCATCGCGGCGTGGCGCGCGCGCAACGGCGCGCGCGAAAAAGAAGGCGGCGCCCGCAAAGAAGGCGGCGCAAAGAAGGGGAGATTCCTGCGCTGGCTCTCCGGCCGAGGAGCGCAAAGCGCCGCCGGCGAGGACGCGGCGACGCCTCCGGCGAACCGCGCCGCCGCGCAGCCCTCGCCCGGCGGCGCGTTCGGGTCGCGGGTCAACTCGCCGCGCGCTGTGGAGAACAGCGGCGGTCCAGGCGGCGTCCCCGGCGTGATCCTCGGCGTCGGGGGCTTGGTGCTCGCCGTGCTGGCGGGCGGCGGCGGCGGCGGCAAAAGCCGCGCCGCCGCCAAGGCGGCGGCGAAGTCGGCTGACGTTCCTTTCGTGAAGGTTCCGTTTCCCGGCGCGCGCGGCGGGGCGGCGCCGACGCCCCCCCCGGATTCGAAGAAGAAGGCGGAGGAGGCGAAGCGAAAGGCGGAGTCGGCGAAACGGGAGAGGGCAGAGGAGGCGAAGCGGAAGGCGGAGGAGGCGAAGCGGAAGGCGGAGTCGGCGAAACGCGCCGAGGATGCGAAGAAGCGCGCGCTCGACGCGGCGAAGAAGGCGGAGGCGGCGAAAAAGGCGGAGCGGCAGAGGAAGAGCGCGTGAGACTCGAAGGGGCGCGGCGCCTGCGACGCGAATGCACGCGAGGGGACGAAGTGAAAAGAATTCGCCTTTTGTCGCACAAACGTCGCGTGTACGCTCCGCGCCCGCCGTATACGCGCCCCGCCGAAAAAAAGCTGCGCCGCAAAAAAACGCCGTCTCCGCTCACGCCTCCTCGCCCTCGTCCGCCGACGCCTCCTTCGCGGGCTCCATGCCCGCCATCTCGGTGGTGGCCCCCTCCTCCGCCTGCGCCGCCGCCTCCGCGGCGGCGACGCGCTCGCGGAAGGTGCGGCCCATCTCCTCCGCCTTCTCGAACACCAGCGCGGGGTTGCGCAGCATGTCGCCCGGGCTCGGCTCCAGCTTCTTGGTGGAGAGGCTCAGGCGCCCCCGCTCGGCGTCCTTGGAGAGGATGAGCACCTTGAGCTCGTCCCCGGGCGCGAGCACGTTCTCCACCGCGACGATGCGGTCGTGCGAGATCTGCGAGATGTGCAGCAAACCGGAGACGCCGCCGACGTCCACGAAGGCGCCGTAGGGCTTCACCGCCTGCACGACGCCCGAGCACACGTCGCCGACGCCCAGTCCTTCGCCCGAGACGACATCCGTCGCCAGGCGGTTGGACATCACCAGGCGGTTCTTCTCCTCGTCAACTTCCAAGAACTTGACGGGAATGGTCTGGCCCACGAGGTCCTCGCGGTTGGGCACGCGCACGGCGATGTGCGACTGCGGCACGAACCCGCGCAGGTGCTCGACTTCGACGAGCAAACCGCCGCGGTTCACCGAAAGCACCATCGAGTTCACCGCTTCGTCGTTGGATTGCTGCTCGCGGCAGCGGTCCCAAGCCGCTTCGAGCTGTTATGCGTCGAGTTAACAGAGTGTGGAGAAGGGTAAACGGCGAGATGGTGCGCGAGACGCGATAAAGGTCAGTAAACGCGGTAGATGGGGCGGAAACGACGCGAGCGCGTTCGGACGCCGCGCTCGAAAACCAACCGCGAGTATTCACTCGAGTCTTCTGTCGTCTCTCTCTGGCACAGACGCGCGTTTTGAGGGTCTAGGGCAATTTGGTCGCGTGAAGGCTTTGGAAAAACGAAACGCACCTGAATCTTGCGGATGGAGAGGGTGAGGGAACCGTCGCCGTCGTCATCCTTGATGATCTCGAACTCGTACTCCTCGCCGATGTCGAACACCGCGGCGGCCTGTTCGTATTCGGGGGGGGACGGGTCGGGAGCGAGGGTCGCGTCGGGTCAGTCACCGCGGGTCCGGGACCACGGGGTGGGCGAAAAAGCATCGCGCGCGTCGTGCGCTTTATCCACGCGTGCCGTCCGCGGAAACGCCGAGTTGGTCTCGGTCGGAGCCGCGACGGTGGGGGCGCGGCGACGCCGCGATGACCGACGCAAGGCCGGCACCGCGAGCGTCGCGACCTCCCCATCGTTCGCGCGGGCGCGGAGGAAATCCGAGTCGCGCTTTCGGGTACTCACGTTGCGCACTTCCGCGAGGGAGGACTCCGAGGCGGGGCAGAGAGCGGCAGCCTTGGCGCCGATGTCCACCCACGCGCCCTTGGAGTCGCAGTGGAACACCTTGCCGGAGACGCGGTCGCCAACCTTGTACGAGAACTCGTAGTCCACGAGGAGCTTCTTGAACTCGTCGTACAGCGCGGAGTCCGCGCCCTGGCTCTCGGCGACCGTCTCCGTGATGGCGCGCGCGGCGACGGAGCGCGAGGGCGCCGCGAGCTTGCGGGTTTCCGAGCGCCGGACGATGGAGCGCGCGGCGACGGTCGCGCGCACGGCCGGGACGGCCGACATAGCAGCAGCCATTGTGCGTGGACGGTAGGAACGGCGACGAAAGGACGAGGCCGGGTGGTGGCTCGACGCGTGTGCAGTCGAAGTGAGCGCGCGTGGGCGCCGGCGCGTCGTGACGTCACGTCGCGGGGAATCGCGCGCCTCTCAGCGTTGGGGTTTTGGATCAGGTCGCTCGAGGCACGCGGAAACAGTCCGTGAAAAGTGTCCCACGATTGCCGATCGATCGAGGAAACGCGTCGGTCAAAAACTCAAGAACTCCCGCGCGAGTCGCGACAAATATTACCACGACGCGCTGTCGGAGCGTCGAGAGGCGGGTCGGCACGATATTTCGATCGCGCACGCTCCGTTCGCCCACACCTCACGCGCTCAAGGTCATGACCGCCGCCGCACACGGGATGCGCGCGTGCGCGACCGTCTCTCGCGGGGGTCGCGCGCTCACGCGAGGCCGAGGACGCGCGGGACACGCGGGACGCGCGGCGCGAGCCACGGCGCGCGCCTCATCTGCCACCTCCTCCAGTGAAGTCGTCTCGGACGCGGCGCGCGACGACGCGCGTCGCGACTCGCGGCGCGCGGCGCTCGGGGGGCTGTTCCTCGCCGCCGCGGGGTGCTCGTCGGTCTCGCTGCCCGGCCGCGCGTTCGCCGCGACGATGCCCGACAGCGAGCCCACCGGGCTGGACGCGCGCGGCCGCCTGCGCCGGTGCCCCGCGACGTTCAACTGCGTCAGTACCAGCAGCATCGGCGGCGCGCCTGAACAGTTCGCCACGGCGTGGACCGCGCCGACCGCGACGTTGACCGACGCGGTGAACCAGATCAGCGCCGCGGTGACGCGCGCCGTGCCGGACGCGAGGAAGGTGGAGGCTTTCACGACGGACGGAGGGGACGAGTACCTGCGTTTCGAGATGGGCGGAAAGCTGGGCGTCGACGCCGTCGAGTTTCTCATTCGCAACGAGGGCGTCGGCGACCGGAACTGGGAAGGCGACGCGGGGAGCGAGAGAGATTGGCTGGTGACGTACCGCTCGCTCGCGACGACCGTGAAGTACGTCTACCCATTCATGACCCCCGTCTCGGACTTCGGGGAGCAGAAGAAACGGATGGAGCGGATACGGCGGGAAGTGGAGTGGCGGCGCGTCGGGTGCGAGCTCGAGGAGTGCGAGAACGACTTTTAACGACTTTTAACGCCGTACCAAAACGTCTCTCGTTCACCCGGAATCGTTCAATCGTTCACCCGGAATCGTGATCCGTTCTTTGAACACAACACGAGACGCGCGTTCGCGCGTATCACATGATCCACACCGGGAACGGATCGTGGTACTCGTCCATCAGCGTCTTGACGTTTTTGATCGTCTTCCCGTTGATTTTGGGAATCGCCGCGAGCGCCGCGCCGGAGCTCTTCTCCACCGCCACGTACCGGTTCGCGTCCGCGCTCTCCGCGGGGCCGCGCAGCGTCATCTCGCGCAGCGCCTTGATCAGCGGCTTTTCCTTGTACCCCGGCGCGTACGACTTGTTGTCGATCTCCGCGAACAGCATCGCGCACTCGGGGTCGGCGCGAAGCGTCGCCTCGCACGTCTCGTCCACGTAGGGCGCGAGGTTGACGAGCGCGGGAAGAGACAGACGCATGCGTTTGAACCACGCCTTGTATTCCTGGGCGGACGCGCCGGGAAGGGGGTAAGACACAGAGTCCGCGGCGGTGGCGTCCGCTCTGCCCATGTGCACGCGCTGGCCCGTCAGCGGGCCGACCCCGGCGAAGGACTGGCGGAACCACGACGTGGCTTCGATCTGCTCGGCGCTGTGCCCGTAGGGCGCGCGGAGCATGTCCTCCATGTCGCAGCCGACGATGTTGATGTCGCCCGCCTTGTACTGCCACCTCGGCTCGTAGCGAGGGGTCACGCCGCAGTAGTCGCGCAGGAACTGGTACCGCGCGGTGGCGAACGGCGCGAGCGCGATGAGGTCCGCCCAGCCGATGGGCGCGCCGGCTTTCGCGTCGATCTCTCGCTTCGCCGCTTCCAACTGCGCCACGGCGTCCACGAATCGTTTGTTCTCCGGTCGGTCCAGCTCGAACCGAACGGAGCCGTTCAAACCGCCCGTTCCGGAAACGGCGTCGTACGACCCCGCGTCGCGAATGGCGAGCGAGATGAGGGTCTCGTACGACGCCGTGACGTTCTTCTCGATGATGGGGATGCAGAAGCCCGCGTACACGGTCTGCGCGCGGAGAGCGCCGGCGAGCGCGACGGGCTCGGCGGCGACGCCCGCCTCGCGCGCCTCCTCGCGCTCGGAGTCCGTCGCGCCGTACAGCAACGCGGGGGTCGCGACCGCGCCCATGAGCGCGATGAGGGCGTCGCGGCGGTTCAGGCCATCCTCCTCGGGGTCCACGGAGAGGGCCTTGGCGCGCACGGAGGGGCGAGCGGCGGTGGATTGGGAAAACGCGCGACGCGTCACCGCGGATCCGGAACGGCGTTGCGCGGGCGCGCGGGGCGCGGCGAGACGCGCGGCGGAGGCGGCGGAGGCAGCGATGGCGGACATGTCGACTGGAACCGCGAGAGGGACGTGGCCGGCGTGCGTGGGTGTGCGCGGGGCGCGCGACGCGATCGGCACGAACGAACAACGACAAAGCAACATTACGATAAAAATCTTCGCCAGCGTCCGACTTGGCATTGAAGGACCCCGCAGCTCGCCCCACGTGCGATCGGGAGATTTCAGAATCGAAACGCTTCGGGGGACGAAACGCACGCCGTGTCCTCGAAATAAAATTGTTGGCGTTTCAGAAACCTGACGACTCGACATGGCGAGAAACGACAGAACCGACGCACTCGTGCGCCGCGCTCGTCGTCCCAACCGATGTTCGCGTCGCTCGCTCGAGCCCCCGCGGATCGCTCCGCGTGGGGAACAGCGCGCTTGCCTTCCGAACGCCGCGCTCGACACACCCCGAGGGCCCCCGGGTGCCCCCGGGCCCGCCCCCGCGCGCCCGCGGCTCGGGACCGCGGCGCCCCCGCCGCCGCCGCCCCCGAATCGAGCGGGCGACGCGACGGCGACGCGTCCACCTCCTCCTCGTCCGCCTCCTCCTCCCCGTCCGTGCCGGTGGTGACGCGCGCGCCCCCGCCCGCGGGCACCGCCGAGGTGGTCATCCGCTACGCCTACCCCGGCGTGCGGTTCTCGCAGGCCAAGGTGGTCATCGCGCACGTGCCGGCGGGCGCGCCGGGCGAATCCGAAGCATCCGCGAATCACGCCGAGAGCTCTCAACGCGAATCCGAATCCGAATCCGAGTCGCTCGCGTCCGTCGCCGTCACCGGCGCGCAGGTTTTGGCGGCGATCGCGGCGGACGGCGTGGACGTGCGGCGGTGGCGCGCGCGCGTCGCGCTGGACCACGAGCGGGCCACCTCGGGAATCCACAGGTCGCCGGAGCCGGAGCTCGGCGCGGCGGCGGCGGAGGATGAGGCGGCGTTTACGTCGCGCGCGTCGAGGAAGACGTTTCAGACGCACATCGGGTGGCGCGCGCTCGCGGAGGATGACCGGATCGAGTTCCGCGAGGACGCCGTCGGACTGCTCGTGCAGCTGGAGGACGGGCTGGTCGCGACGCTCGGCACCGCGGACGAGGCGCACGACGCGCGATTCCCGCGTCGCGAGGAAAAGGGGGGGGGCGGCCGGCGCGGTGCCAAGGCGCGAAGTCGCCGGCGCGCGGCGGAGGCGCGCGAGGGGGAGGCGAGTGGGCAAACAGTCGCGGTGGAACGTGCGCCCGGGCCCCCTACCGATGCGCGTATCGAGCATGGCGAGTCGAGCGCCAGTGGTTCCAGTACGTACCGCGCGTCGAGCTACTGGAAGAGCCCCACCGAGAGCTCCGCCGCGAGCGGCGGGACCTTGGCGGTTCCCGGGAACAACCCGTACGCGGGCGCGCGATCGCTCGGGACGACGATTTGGCCCCGCGACCCGAACGGCGCGTCCGCCGGGTACTTCGGCGTCGGCGTCGTACGGCCGAAACACGAAGCCAACGTCGGAACGTTATGGCGCTCGGCGTGGCAGCTGGGCGCGGGGTTCATCTTCACCGTGGGCACGCGGTTCAAGTACGAAGCCAGCGACACGACGCAGGCGCACAAGCAGATCCCGCTCTTCAAGCACGCCGACTGGGAGTCCTTCGCGCGTTCGAGCCCGCACGGCGCGGTGTGGGTCGCGGTGGAGATGGGGAGCGGGAGCGTCCCGCTGCAGGACTTCGTGCACCCGCCGCGCGCTGTTTACGTTTTGGGCTCGGAGGACAACGGGCTGAACCGCCCGATCGTCGAGGCGTGCCAGTGCCACGTCTCGCTGCCCAAGTGGGTCGGCCGGAGCGCCAGCTACAACGTCGCAACCGCCGGCGCGCTCGTGATGTACGACCGCTTAGTCAAGAGGCTCGCAGACGGCGCGTACGACGCGCGAAGCGATGAATGACAAGCCGTATCGGGAGTGGTACACGTCACGAGCGTGTCGACCGTATATAGTATTAGTACGCGATAAGGATCTACTTTAAAGTACTTGTATGACTATTCGCCTCTCGCGCGTTTCTCTCCGGCTTCCTCGTTTTCGTTTCCGTGCGGCGTCCGCTCGACGCGCGCCGCGAAGAGGTGCCCGCTCTCGCACCAGCCGGCGACGATGTCCCTGCCCCGCCCGCCGCTCGCGGCGCCCACGCCGAGCCACCTCGAGTCCCCCCGGAACGCGAACCCGCCCGCCAGCGCGCCGCGCGCCCAGCACCCGCACAGCAGCTCGTAATCCAGGCCGGCGACGTAGCAGTGGTCCGGGGAGGCGCGCGACACGGCGAGCTGCGTTATGTCGAACTTCATCGCGCCGGGCCACCGCTTGATGACGCTCCAGCGGTCGACGTCGATCACGTGCACGCCCCGCTCGGCGCCCGCGCACGCCACGAACGGGTCCCCCGGCTTGAGCTTCGGGAACGCGACGGCGCCGCCGCCGCTCGCGCCCTGGCTCGCGCCCGCCGCCGCCGCGAACAGGCTCTGCCCGCGGTTGCACAGCGCGACCCTCCGCACGCACCCGCCGCGCTCGGCGGCGCGCGCGTCCCACAGCGACAGCGCGTTCCCTTCCGCCACCGCGAGCAAGGAGATTTCTTTCTTCGTCGTGGAATCCGAATCCGTCGTCTTCTTCGTCCCGTCGCGCTCGACGAAGCACAGCGCGCTCGGCGCGAGCGGCGCGCGCATCGACCGAACCAGCCGGTCGCCGTCGAACACGTCGATGGTTTTCGCGTGGCGCCGCGCCACGGCGACGACGTCGGGCGCGTTCGGATCGAAACACACGCCGGTCCAGCCGGGGACGGCGACCGAATCCGAAGGTTCCGGCGCGGGGTTCAGGAACCACTGCGTCGGGCTTTGCTCGGCCACGCCGTCGCGGCGCGTCAGCGTCACGACGCAACGCCCGGAGGCATCCGCCGACGCGAGCCGCGTCGGGTCCTCCCCGCGTTGGACGTCAGACGAGCCGTGGTACGTCCGCGGGTCGTACAGGGCGATGGACTGGATCTCGTGGCGGTGGCGCACGGCGCGCACACGCGTCGTGACCCCGTCCAGCACGGTGGCGGGCTTGAGCATCGCCTCCTTGCCCTCGGCGACGTCCTCGCCGCCCGCGAAGGGCACGGCGTGCCGCCAGACGCCGCCGCCGGACGCGACGAACGCGACGCACGTCGACGCGTCGTGGTCCGTCTGCACGGCGACGCGCGAGGACGCGACGGAGCCCGGGCTCGGGTGCACGCGCGTGCCGTCCTTCGCGACGTACGGGAGCTCCACGAGCGACCGAACCAGGGACGTGACCCGCATGGAGTCGTTGCCGTCGCCCAAGAACCTCTGGCGCTTCGACCCGATGGCAGCCATGATTGCGAATAGGCGCGAGGCGCGCAGACCGCCGCTCCGAGTGACGCGCCGCTCCGACGGTCGCGTGTCGCTCCGGGGACGTCGACGCTCGCGACACGCGTCTTCGCACTCGGGAAACCCGCGCGTGCCCGAGTGGCGACGGAGTCGAAGGACGGCCCCACGGAGCGACGGTGATGATGAAAAAAGGGAAGTGCTGCGAAGATTATGAAGAAAACGATACGTACGCCGTTGTCCACACCTGAGCTCTCGTCGCGCCCCCGCGCCGAAGCTCCCCATCGCGCACTAAAAAAACACGCTCTTTCGCGCTTTCGTGATGCGCGTCTTCCCTTTGTGGCGTTACCGATTCAAACGCATATGGCTCACCACCGGAAGATGGCGGACGCCCACGTCAGCCCCGCGCCGAACCCGGCGGTTGCGACGACGTCCCCCGGCTTGATCCGCCCCTCCGCCACCGCCTCCGCCATGGCGATGGGCACGGAGCCCGCGCTGGTGTTCCCGTACTTCTCGATGTTGGACACCACCTTTTCCTTGCCGAGGCCGAACTTCTTCGCCGCGCCGTCGATGATCCGCTGGTTCGCCTGGTGCAGCACCAGGTGGTCGATCTCCTCCGCGGACACGCCCGCCTTCGCGAGCGATTTCGTGAGCGTGTCAGGCACCGCTCGCACCGCGAATTTGAACACCTCCTGGCCGTTCATCTGTACGTTGGCAAACGCGCCCACGGCGGACGCGGCGGTTTGCGACTCGGACGTGGGCTTCGCGGTTTTCTCTGTGTTGGATTCCGACACGAACGCCGCGGTGAGGTTGCCGTTCCCGGTGCCGTCGGAGTGCATGTCGAACCCCAAAAGGCAACAGTCGTTCGGGTCGTCGGTTTTGCTCAACACACACGCGCCAGCGCCGTCACCAAACAAAATGCACGTCCCGCGGTCGCGCCAGTCGACGTAACGGCTCAGCGCGTCCGCGCCAATCACCAGCACGTGCTGGTACTCGCCGCCGCGCAGGAAGTGCACGGCGTTGACCATGCCCACGACGAACCCGGAACACGCCGCGGTGAGGTCATACGCCAGCGCGCCGGTGGCGCCGATCTCTGCCTGCACCGTGCACGCCGACCCGAAGGCGTCATCCGGCGAGCTCGTGGCGAGGATGATCAAATCGACATCCTTCGCGTCGACGTTCGCCATAGCCAACGCTTTCTTCGCGGCTCCAGACGCGAGGCTCGTCAGGCTCTCGTCCCCGGAGATGACATGTCTCTTGCCGATCCCCGTCCGCGTACGAATCCACTCGTCGTTGGTGTCCACCAGTGACGCGAGGTCATCGTTCGTCAGCGACTGCGCGGGGAGCTCCATCCCCACGCCCGCGATCTTCGCGCCCGCGGGGGTGAACGCGGAGGGCACCACCGAGCCGCCGCGGGCGCTCTTGGCGCCGGCCGGAGCCGCGCGGCTGAGGCGCCCGGGGGCGCCGCGCCTCGAGGGAACGCGCGCGGAAGACGCCGCGCGCGCGCACGACGCGACCGTCGACGCGACCGCGGCCATCGCGCCACACCGCGGGTCTACCCGATCGACTGTGCGCGCGAAGCGGGCCGACACTGCCTGCTCGCGTGAACGCCCGTGTCCTCTCGAACGAGAACGGCGCGGATCCCGCAGACGATGACAGTTCCCGACGCGAGCCCGAGCGACGCGATCGAGCCGGCCGCGCGAGCGTGCCGAGCGTTGTGCGTCCCGCGGAAGGGGGACCGCCCAGGCCGATCCCGAACCCCCCGCGTGACCCGAACTCTATCCACAAACGAAGGAAGGATCAATCATCGCCATTGGCTGCGAAGGTTTCCGGAAATTCGTGACTATTTTGATAGGTATCGAACCATTCGGAACACCGGAACACCGGAACACCGAAACACAAAAAAAAACGAAAACGCTCTACGTACCGTGACACAGTCGCTACCGTGCGACTGTGCCTGTTTGCCTCGCCTTGAACGCCGCCATCTTCAGCGCGTCCTTGATCTGCGCGTTTTTGGGGTCCAGTCTCTCCGCCTCCGCCAGCGCCGCCGCGGCTTCCGCGAACCGCCCGAGCGCGTGCAGCGCCAAGCCGACGCGGAAGCGCCCTTTGACGAACGTCGGCGCCAGTTCCGCGCATCGCGTCGCGTCAAACAAAGCTTTTTCGTGATGGCCGAGTTTCAAGAAACACGCCGAGCGATTCGCGTACGCCACGTGATTCGAACTGTCAATCGTGAGACACGACGTGTAGTGCACGACCGCTTGCGTGTAGTCGCCCTCCTTGAACCGCGCGTTGCCGTCCTCGCGTCGTTTCTCCGCGCGCGCGCGCGAGGCGGCGAGCTCGACCGGCTCGTCGGCGGCGACGGCTTTTAGCGCCGCCGCGTCGCCGGCGCGCGCCTGATCGGCGCGGTCGAGCAGCATCTCACGCGCGGTCGTCGGGTAATCGTGCTTGTCGCGGACGACGCGCTCGGTGGTGGGCACGGAATCGATCAGGCGCGTGATGAACTGCGGCGTCTCGCTCGGCGCGAGCGAGATCGGGGCGAGCGCGCGCGCGTCGGCGACCAAATCGATCATCGATTCGGTCGCCGAAGACACGTCGCGCGTTCGTTTCGGGTCCGTCGTGTCTGTCGTGTCTCTGGTGTGTGTCGCCTCGTGCGGCTCCTCCGGCCAGGCCACTCGCAGGCTCCCCTCGCACGTCGCGTGCACCACCGCCCCGAGGTCCTCGCGCGCGCGCAGGACCACGACGCAGTCGCGGCAGGAATCCGCCTGGACGGTCGCCACCGGGGCGTCTAGACGCAGGGTCGTTTCCGCGCAGTTCCACACCTCCAGGTGCTGCGTGATCACCACACAACGCACGGTCACGACGACGTTCGTGCAGTTCTCCACGAAAAGCTTCGCGACGCGTAAGGAAGCATCCAAAGTAAAGTTAGCGTCCTCACAGTTTTTCAGATGGATCGCTTTCGTCCTTCTGTTCGTTTCGCCCAAATCGAACGGTGTCCCGTCGTCGCGCGTGATCACGTCGACTCGCCCCGGCCCGGTCGTCGGGGGGGGGATATCGGCGATATCACGCGCCGTGAGCACGCGCGTCACACCAGTCTCGCCCTCGACGACGTGTTTCGCCGCGAGCGCGTCCGCCTCGTGCGCCTGCCACGCCGCCTTCGCCGCGCGCAGCGCCTCGCGTTTCGTCCGCTCCTCCGCCTCGGCCGCGCCGCTCGGCGAGGCGCGGTCCAGGCCCAGCGCGGCGTCGGACTGACGCGCCAGCGCGGCGTCCTCGGCGGCGAGCCGTGCTGTCTCCTCGGCGGCGACGCGATCCCAATTCGTGGACGCCATCGGCGACGGCACCGGCGAACGCGCCGCGCGTCGTGATCTGGGCACCGACGTCGGCAGATCGCGCGGTTCGCGCGGAAGCGCGTCGACGAAAAGAAAAGCGTTTCGAAACGCGGCGAGATTCGCGTTCCGTTGGCGCGTCGGGGGGTGGCGCAGAGCCGGCGCGCGCATCGAGGAAACCGCGAGTCCGGAACGCGGAGGCGCCAGCGCGCACCGCCGGACGCCGCCGCGGCCGGGTCGTTCGTGTTCGGCGGCCATGTCCTCCGGGTGGTTCGGCCGCGCGCTCGCCTCGGCGAAGGACGCCGCGAGTAAGACGCAGGGCGCGCCCGGCGGGATCCTCGGCGGGGTCCTGAGCTCCGTCGCCGAGGCGGCGAACGACCGCGTGAAACGCGTCGGCCAGGCCCTACACGCGCGCGTCACCGGACGCCACAGCTTCGAAGATGCGGTGCGTCTCTCTCGCCCACGACAAGAGAGGCGGATGAGTCGAGCGCCCTCTCCTCTCGTCGTCGTTCGTTCGGAGCACGCCACGCGCGCTTTTCGCTCGTCTCGAGTCGTCCGACGAAGCGGACCCGCTGACCGCCCCCACCCCGAGCGCAGGTGGCCCGAGTCGAGCGTGCCGCGCACGAGTGCCCCCCCGCCGAGCGCGGCGCGATGATCCGCCGCTGGCTGGCGGCCGTGCGCGGCCTGGACGCCGAGGACGAGGCCGCGGCCGCGCGCCTCCGCGAGGCGGGATCGCCTTTCTCGGAAGAGGCGACCGCGGACGCGACGGACGTGCCAGAGGGTGGCGAGAAGAAAAAAAGCGCCTCTGGAGACGAAGGCGAAGTCGCGGAAGTCGCGGAAGTCGCGGCGCTCGTCACCGCGGCGCGACCCGCCTGTTCCCCCCCCGGCTCGCCCCCCGACCCGGACGCCGAGTGGGCGGACGTGCAGATGCCCGCGGTTCCCGTCGAAATCGCGGAGCGGAGCGGAGCGGAGGAGCTTCCGAAGCTCTCGATCGACGTCGTGGCGGAGGCGAGCGCGAGCGACGCCGTCGCCGCGCGCTTTTTTCGGTCCGAGCGCGGAACGTATCGTAAGGACGGCGATATCTCGCGCGATGTCTCGCGCGAAGACGACGTGACGTACGATTTCCGCGACGTGCTGTTGCGCAGCGAGTGTTTGGAGAACCTGGTGGGCTCCTTCGCGCGCGCGCCCGCGAGGGACGACGCCGAGGCGGGCGCCTTCGCGGAGCTCGTCGACGCGCTCGTCTGGCCCGCGCGCGGCGACGAGAAAACGAACGCGCGCGCGGGCGCGCCGGGGGGGGACGAACCAGCGTACGGGAAACCTCCGGAACCGGCAGAAGAAGAAAACACGGAAGAAACGACGGAAGATCAAACGACGCGACCGCGACGTAACGAACGCGACGTACACGTAACCTGGGTGGGTCCCTCTGTCGCCGCTCTGTTGGTGTCTGGCGTGGCGCGCGCCGGCGCGGCGCTTCGCCACCCCAAGCGCGCGGCGGAGGTGCAGCTCGGGGACGACGCGCTCGTGGAGATGCTCGCCGCGTGCGCGGGGTCGGTGAAGCGCGTCGGCGCCGCGGAGACGCTGCGTCGGCGCGAGGCCCGACTCCGCGCCGCAGGCGACGCCAACGCCGCCGCGGTGCGCGCGCTGAGCGCGGAGGCGAGGGAGGAGGACGCGCGCGTCTCCGCGCGCGTCCTCCTCCCTCGCGTCTCCGCGAGTGAAGCGTCGGAAACATCCGAAGGGTCTTCAGGGTCTTCATCAGGGTCTTCGGGGTCTTCGAACCGTGAAGACAGTCGTATGACGGACGAAAAACGAAAAACGAAAAACGATGTCGATCCTTCCATTCGCCACACGCGTCCCACGTCCGCGCTCGCGGCGGCGACGCGCCTGGGTGTCGACCTGGCGCGCCGCGCGCACGACCACGCCGCCGCGCGCGCGACTCGTCTGGCGGCGGAGTCTGAGCTGGCGCCCACGGCGGACGCGCTGGCGCGTTGCCGCGCGTCTCTGGAGACGCTGGCGCGCGCGTCGTCGGACGTCGCGGGCCTCTCCGAACAAAGCCGCTGTGCTCTGCTAGAAGCAGAGCGGTTCCGGGAAGAGAAGCTCGCCGAGTGCGTCGCCGTTGAAGGTGAGCGGCGCGACGCGGCGCGGGTCGCGGAGGAACGACGCGCCGAAGCGGCGGCTCGGCTCGCCGTCTTGACGCTGGAAGCCTCGCGTTTCGCGGAGGAAGCGGAGCACGCCGCCGCCGAGCGCCGCGCGTTCGAAGAAAGCGCGGAGGCGGTTCGCGAAACCCTCGAACAGAAAGTGCGGGACCTGCGTGACCGCGCCGAGGAGTACCGCGTGGAGAGCGCGGCGATCGCCGCCGCGCGCGACGCGTTGAGCGACGTCGCGCGCGCGCGCGCTTCGGCGCTGGAAGCCGCCGCCGCCGACGCCGACGCCGACCTCGCGTCGGCGCGTCGGCGGTACGTCGAGGCGGCGCGCGCGCACGGCGAGGGCCAGGCGGGCGCGGCGCGGCTTTGTTTGGCGCGGCTCCGGTTCTGCAAGAAGGAGCTCGAGGAGACCCGGCGGAAACGCGCCGAGGCGTCGGCGCTTGGGTTGCGCGGGGGCGAGGAGAGTGAATCGGGGCCGACTCCGAGGACGGATTTCGGACGCGCGAGACTCGCCGCCGAAACGACCGGCGCGGAGACGACCGAACCTTCGGGGTCTCTCTCCGCGGACCTACGATTGGCGCAGCGCTCGATCGAGCGCGCGTACGTCGAAGCGGAGAGAGGCGCGAAGGCGGTGTTCGCCGCGGCGGAGGCGTCCAGAAGAGAGGCGACGGCGATCGCGCCGGCGGCGATGGCGCCGGCGGCGATCGCGCCGGCGGCGGGGGAAGAAGGCGCGGCGCGTTCGGCGCCGAAGTCTCCGGAAGACCCGCCCGGGGTCCTCGCCGCCGTGTTCGGTGTCATCGACGAGGCGCGCGCTGTGTTCGCGGCGGAGGCGGCGACGCGGCCGGCGCTGGATATCGAGGAGACCGAGGAGACCGAGGAGACCGAGGAGACCGAGGAGACGGAGAAGGAGGAAAAGGCTTTTAGTCTCGGATTCTCGGAAAACGTCGCGGATCCGCCGGAGGACGTCGCGGCGCCCTTCACCGCGAACGCGGTTTCGGGAAAGGACGCGCCGACGGACGCGAGCGAATCCTCGCGAGGGCGAGGCTCGGAGGACACTTCAGTCGTCACACGTCGTCGGACGCCTGTTTCCGCGCCTGTTTCCGAGAGCGAGCCCTGGGTTCCTCGCGTCGCGCCGGCGGCGCCCGAGCCGAAGGACGAGCGCCCGGCGGAAGAAGACGCGCCCGGGACGAACGCGGCGGACGACGAGACGACGGACGACGTCGACGATTGGCTCGCGGACGATTGAACGAACGCGACCGTCGATGGACGGCTCGCGACGACGTGTCACGACGCGGGTGCCACACAGACTAAACACGGCCGCTCAAACGTATCTGATACACACGCTCACACGACGCACCACGAGAGTGTACGAGCTTTTCCCGCCGCGTAGACTACGAGCGAGTCGCGCTCGTCGCGCTCGTCGCGCGCGCTTTTCTTTTCCGCTCGCCGCGCCCTACGCGTCCCCGCTTTTCTCCTCCGCTCGCCCCATGGTGTCGAAGTTGATCGCCAGGAGCGGCAGTTTCGTCGGCGTCTCCATCGGCGCGTCCGGCTGTTCGAGGTTGCGGAACATCCGGATCTGGTCTTTAAACGCGTGCCCGCGCAACACGCGCGGGAAGACGAACCCCCGTTTGGCGAACGCCTCTCGGAACGCGGGCTGGCCCCCGTAGTATTTGTCCCGCGGCGAGTAATACACCATGGACGCGTTCACGGGTAAGCCGACGCCGTCCGTCGCGCTCACGGCGACTCGCACGTGCATGATATGATCGACCATACCCCGCGACGGGTGTAAAGGCGATTTCTCGTCGATGACGTGCCGGATGTTCAGCGGCAACGCGGCTGTCCACCGCGCGACGTTCGTAACGTCGTTCGGCAGCGGCAGGTTGAACTGCCGCCCATCCCCCGCGACGAGCACCAGCGTCAGGTGCGGGTTGTACAGAGTCACCGACTCGCGCCGGATGACGTGCATGCGCACGACCAGCTCATCCGCCGTCAGCACGCAGTCCGGGCTGAAGACCACCTGCCGCAGCGGCCTCAGCGCGCGCGCGACGATCACCGCGCCCGCCACGGAAAGCAACAGCCAGTGGCACCAGCCCAGCGCCGCGAGCACGAAGATCTCCGCCCCCGAGCTCGGCGCGCGCGCCGCCCATCCGAAGATGGAATCCGTGCTGAGCCGCACCGCCGTCAAGGACAGAAGCAGCTTTTCCCGCAGAAGCGCGCCGGGTTTTTCCGCGCCGCCCTCCGTCGATTGTTCCGCGATGTCCACCGCGCACAGCGTCGCCGCGAACGAGACGAGCACGCACGCCTCGAGCGCCACCTCGAGAAGAAGCAGGCGCGACACGGGGAGGTCGACCGTGAGCAGATGCCACACGTCCTCGGCGAGGCTCACGGAGAGTTCCGTCTCGTCTCCTTCGCCGGCGGCGCTTATCCGCGCGACTTTCTCCTCGAGCAGCGCCAAAGGCGCGTCGATTCCCGTTCGCGGGAGCGTGTCGTGCGAACGCACATCCCCGCGCTCGAGGTCCGCGAAGCCATCCTCCGCGTCTTCCGGAACGTACCTCGTTTGGCCGGTCGCGGGGTCACGCTCGAGCCTTCCGCGTGCCTTTCTGGGATTGAATTCGGGATGCCGCGTGTAGATGCCGCGCTCGTGCGGTAAACCGATGAGCCTCCGCAGGGCCCGCTTGAACGCCGACGTGCGAGGCATGACGCTCGGCGCGGTGACGTGTGATTTGTCTGCAAGCGGAAAATGGTGAGCGACACTCGAAAACTACATCGTGCCGACGATTCCCGCATTCTCGCAGGCCGCGCGAGCAGGACACCATGTCCACGCTCCGCGAGCTCGACGCGAGCGCGGAGGCCGCGGAGGCGTGCGAGCGCGCCGCGGTCTCGCTCAAGAGAGCGACCCGTGACGTCGAGGCGTCCGCGCGCGGATTTGGGTTGGAGCCCAACGCCGTGGCGCGCGCGCGCCAGCTGTGCGCGGAGGTGACCCGCCTGGCATCCCGCGCGGACGCCGCGATCGCCGCGGCGCAGGACGCCGCCGCGCTGGAGGCGTCCCGGACGATCCACGACGCGTTTCTGACCCCCGCGGAGGACCGCGCGGCGACCCGCGAGCGCCTCGCGAGCGCGCCCGCCGAGCCCGTCCGCGTGCATTTGGTTCGATTCCGGGATCCGAAGAGCGCGAGCGCGAACGCGATCACGGCGCCGCGAGAGGCGCCGACGCCGTTCCTCTTCCACCGGCGTCGCGCCCCCGCGGTACCCCGCCGGTGCGATCCCGACGCGGACGCGCGTTCGGCCCGCGACGCCATGCGCGCGCTGCTGATCGAGGTGAGAAAAAAGCTGGACGCGCCGACGGCGGTCGCCGGGCTCTTCCGCGCCGACGGCGCGCGCGTGCTCGACCCGCGCGCCGTGCGCGACGGCGAGACCCTCGTCGCGAAGATGGCCAGCGACGAGAGGCTCGAGGGTTCGGAAGGTTCGGAAGGCGACGACGCGTCATCGTACGCTCCGCTGACGAGAGGCGTATCGCGTCATACGACGGTCCCGGGAGGCGCGAAAAACGTCGCGTCCGTCGTGTCGCGGCTCGCCGCCGCGAACGCGAGGCGGGACTCGGCGCGCGCCGCGAGACACGCCTTCGCGGCGGACGCGAAGTCGGCGTCGCCGCCGGGCGTCGCCGAAGTCGGGTCTGTCGGGTTTCTCGGAAGAAGCCCTCTCGCGCGCCCCGCCAGCGCGCCGGCGAAGGCGCCGGCGTCGGGAAAAAAAACGCAGAGCGCGAAGGACGCCGAGCTCGCGCGCCCCAAGCCCGTCTGGGTCCGGAGCTTCGCGGTGCGGCTGCGAGTGCGGGCCGAGGACGCGCCGGCGAATGTGGGAAAGATCGTCTCGATGCGCGTCCCCGAGAAGGGGCTGGAGGGCATGTCTTTGGTAACCCTGCGGCGTCGCGTCGCGCTCGCCTGCGGGTTCAAGCCCGGCGCGGCGCTCACCCTGCGGCTCTCGCCCGGGCGCACCGAGCTCAGGCACCCCGCCGAGCTCAAGCCCGGCTGCGCGCTCGCGGTCTTCGCCGACTCTAAAACTGTGACGCTCAAAAAAGAAAAAGCCGCTGTTCCGCGGCGCGAGACGGGCGTAACCGCTGAGTCTTCGCCGGCGCTCGATTTCGCGCCGTCTTCCCCCGCGGGGAAGGCGTCGCGCGCGCGCGTCGAGCGGCTCGTCGCCGACTCGGAGGCGGGGCTGTTTTCGGGCGCGAAGGGAAAAAAAAACAAAACACCCGCGAACGATCGTGACGCGGATTTGCGTTGCTCCCCGCAGTCCCCGCGCTCGGCGTTCGGTTTGTCGGCGGCGCGGAGCTCGCGACGCAACCCGTACGGCGCGGATCCGATGGCGTTTGCCGACGGGCGGTTCGATTTCTCGCCCGTCGCGACGAGCCCGCGGCCGCCGCGCAAGCCGGACCGCTTCCCGATGACCGCGCTGACCGCGAAGGACCTACGGCTACGGCGCGCGAGTAAACCGCCGGTCGCGAAACCGAAGCCCGTCGTGGGCGAGTACTGTTTCGGGTCGCGGATTCGGTTCGACCCGTCGATGCTCCCGCCGGCGCGGCGATTCGCCGTCGCCGGCGAGCGCGCCGCCGAGACGAAAAAGAAGATGAAAAAAAAAAAAACAGCCGCCAAAAAAGCCGCCGCCGCCGCCGCGAAGAAGAAGACGCGTCGTTCGGAGAGAAACCTCTTCGCTCGCTCCGAGAAACCTCTTCGCGAAACCGAGAAACACGCGGA
>Ga0206682_10001127_pt1 | contig 26744 bp, 24 predicted proteins | sample M240m12015metaG_FD_155444 | JGI IMG/M metagenome (GOLD analysis project Ga0206682, IMG submission 155444) | Ammonia-oxidizing marine archaeal communities from Monterey Bay, California, United States - M2 40m 12015 | ecosystem: Environmental > Aquatic > Marine > Intertidal zone | place: USA...
GATATCACTGCTGAAAAAATAGGTGGTTTGGAGTGTGGTAAATGTCACTACTAATATTGAAAGGAAATAATTAATATGGCTACAAAGAAAACATATTTCCAAGGCTTAGGCGAGTTGGTGAACAATCCAGAATTGGAAAAGTTTCAAGAAAAAGAATTTGCTGAAAAACTTCCAACGGAGGCATTTTTAGGAGATGATGAGAAATTATCGGAATCTTCAACCTCACGTAGAGATTTTCTTAAGTTTTTAGGTTTTAGTACAGCAGCTGCTTCGTTGGCTGCATGTGAAGCTCCAATTCGTAAGGTTATTCCCTTTGTGGTTAAACCTGAGGAAACTATAGCTGGTATTGCAAATTGGTACGCTTCTAGTTTTTATGATGGAAATGATTTTGCAAGTTTATTGATCAAAAACCGTGAGGGTCGGCCAATATTTTTAAAGTCAAACGAACTTTGTGATAAGGGTGGAATAAATGCTCGAATACAAGCTTCCGTTTTAAATTTGTACGACTCAGCGCGTTTAAAGGGGCCCCTAGATAATGGTCAAGAGTCGTCATGGACTGACGTTGATAAAGCAGTAATTTCTGGTTTAAAACAAGCTGATGAGTCAAACAAGCAGGTGGTTTTATTAAGTTCATCGCTTATATCTCCCTCTACAAAAGCTGTTATTGATTCATTTACTTCCAAGTACAATGCAAAGCATGTTGTTTACGACGCGCTTTCTGTATCTGCTATGTTAGATGCAAATAAAGAAAGTTATGGTACTCGAGTTATTCCTACTTACCACTTTGATAAGGCAGATGTAATTGTGTCTTTTGCAGCCGATTTTTTAGGTGATTGGCTCGATGCTGGACATGGGAAAGATTACGCTTCAAAACGTAACCCGAATTCATCTCCCATGTCTCGTCACTATCAATTTGAATCAAACTTATCTATTACAGGCGCAAATGCCGATTACAGAACACCAGTTAAGGCTTCTGAAATAGGTCTTTGTCTTACTAAGCTATACAATTTAATTGCCGTTAAATCTGGAGTTTCTACCGTGAAAACTGTGGATTGTGGTTTTAACGATAAACTACAAAAAGCTGCAAATGACCTTTGGAAAGCAAAGGGAAAGTCTTTAGTGGTTGCAGGTGGAAATGATAAAAATATTCATTTAGTTGTTAACGCCATAAACGACCTATTGTCTAACAATGGATCAACAATAGATTTCACCGTTCAGTCTAATCTAAAGAAGGGTAATGACGCTGATGTTACTACTCTTGTTACTGATATGAACGCTGGAAAAGTTGGAGCTCTAATTGTTTACAATGCGAATCCTGTTTACAATCTTGCATTAGGATCAGAATTTACCTCGGGCCTCTCTAAGGTTGACATGTCTGTGTCTTTTGCAGAGAAAAAAGATGAAACCGCTTCTGTGACGAATTTTGTTTGTCCTGATCATAATTATTTAGAAAGTTGGAACGATGCGAATCCTTACACTGGGATTTTCGCTCTTGTTCAACCTACTATCAACCCATTATACAACACGCGTCAAGCTCAAGCCTCTTTAATGTCTTGGTCTGGTTTAGGAGATGATTTTTATTCGTATGTAAAGAACTATTGGAGTAAAAACATCTTAGGTTCCACCTCATGGAACTCAGCTTTACATGATGGTGTTTTTAAAACGAATACAACGGAGAAATCAGTTGCATATTCAGGCTCAATTTCAGCTGCTGTTGACTCTTTAAATAAGTTGTCTGGAGATTCTATAGATCTTGTATTGTATACCAAAACAGGTCTTGGAACTGGAGAATTTGCAAACAATCCTTGGTTGCAAGAATTGCCTGATCCAATTTCTAAAAATACATGGGATAACTATTTAACTATATCTCCACGTTTTGCAAAAGAATTAGGCCTACAAAATGAAAATGTATCTAACGGAGCTCTCAATGGAGATGTTGTTGACTTATCTGTTGGTGGTGTAACGCTTAGAGTACCTGTATTAATTCAGCCAGGTCAAGCATTTAAAACAGTTGGTTTAGCCCTTGGTTATGGACGTAAAGGTTCAGGTAAGGCTGGTGATGGTGTTGGTGTTAATGCCTTTGTTTTTGCTTCAAACTTTAGTACGCTATTATCTGGAGCAACACTTTCAAAAGTAGAAGGCGAGGTTCATGAGTTTGCATCTACTCAACTTCATCATACTATGATGGGTAGAGATAGAATTGTAAAGGAAACAACGTTTGATGCATTCCAAAAAGATCCTACTTCTGGCAATGAGCAAATGACTTTGGAAACTCACAAAGGACCTCAAGCTCCAGAAAAGATTACTTTATGGGAAGAACATGACCGAGATGTTCACTGGTGGAATCTTTCAATAGATTTAAACAGTTGTACTGGTTGTGGCTCTTGTGTAATTGCTTGTCATGCAGAAAACAATGTTCCTGTTGTTGGAAAACAAGAGATTAGACGTTCGCGAGATATGCACTGGTTGCGTATCGATCGATACTACTCTAGTGATATGACGCAAGAGAAAGCTGATGCTGAAGGTGTCTCTGCAATAGATAAATTTTTAGAAATGGAAGTTGCCTCTGAAGCAGAGTCTTTAGAAGTCGTTTTCCAACCCGTAATGTGCCAACACTGTAATCACGCTCCTTGTGAGACTGTTTGTCCAGTAGCCGCTACTACTCACTCTAGAGAAGGCTTAAATCATATGACATACAACCGTTGTGTGGGTACGCGTTATTGTGCTAACAACTGTCCTTATAAAGTTCGTCGTTTCAATTGGTTTAACTACTCAGATAATGAGCAGTTTGATTTCTACATGAACAACGATTTAGGTAAAATGGTTCTTAATCCAGATGTAACTGTACGTTCGCGTGGAGTTATGGAAAAGTGTTCTATGTGTATTCAGATGCTTCAAAAAGTTAAGTTGGATGCAAAGAAAGATGGAAGAAAAGTTCGCACTGGAGAAGCTCAAACAGCTTGTTCTATTGCTTGTGATACGGGCGCTTTAACCTTTGGTGATGTGTTAGACGAAAAATCTGATGTATATACCGAGTCAAAAAGCCCTAGAGCTTACCATCTTCTCGAGGAGTTAAATACGGCTCCTTCTGTATGGTATCAAACAAAAGTACGTAATAAAGAAATTTAATTCTATAAACAATGCATTACGAATCTCCAATTAGAGAGCCTCTTATTTTAGAAGATAAGACTTTACATGACATCACTGAGGATGTGGCTCGTCCTATAGAAGGTAAGGCTAACAAGTACTGGTGGGCTCTTTTTATTGCTGCACTTATCGCATTTATGTGGGGTGCTGGTTGTTTGGCCTATACAGCTGGTACAGGTATCGGTGTATGGGGGCTAAATAAAACTGTTGGATGGGCTTGGGATATTACCAACTTTGTATGGTGGGTAGGTATCGGTCACGCAGGAACTCTTATCTCTGCTGTACTCTTGTTATTTCGTCAGAAATGGCGATTGTCCATTAACCGTTCTGCCGAGGCTATGACAATATTTGCTGTAGTTCAAGCTGGTTTATTCCCAATTTTTCACATGGGAAGACCATGGTTAGCTTATTGGGTTTTACCTTTGCCTAATAATTTTGGTTCTTTATGGGTTAACTTTAACTCACCACTTTTGTGGGATGTTTTCGCCATTTCAACCTATTTGACTGTTTCTTTGGTGTTTTGGTACATGGGTTTAATACCTGATTTTGCTATGATACGTGATAGAGCTGTTAAGCCTACTGTAAAGAAAATTTACGCAATACTTTCATTTGGTTGGTCAGGTAAAGCAAAGCATTGGCAAAGATTCGAAGAACTCTCGTTGGTTCTTGCTGGTTTAGCTACACCTCTTGTACTTTCAGTTCATACCATTGTATCAATGGATTTTGCTACTTCGGTTATCCCTGGTTGGCATACAACTATTTTCCCACCTTACTTTGTTGCTGGAGCTATTTTTTCTGGCTTTGCAATGGTACAAACCCTACTTCTTGTCATGCGTAAGGTTGTGAATATGGAAGCATACATCACTATCAAACACATCGAATATATGAACATTGTAATCATGGTTACTGGTTCAATCGTTGGTGTTGCATACATTACAGAATTGTTTATTGCTTGGTACTCTGGTGTAGAATTTGAGCAATATGCATTTTTAAATAGAGCAACGGGTCCTTATTGGTGGGCTTATTGGGCTATGATGAGTTGTAACGTATTCTCTCCACAATTTATGTGGTTTAAAAAATTAAGAACCAGTATTGCATTTACGTTCTTTATTTCAATTGTAGTAAATATAGGTATGTGGTTTGAGCGTTTTGTAATTATTGTTACCTCACTACACAGAGATTATTTACCATCATCTTGGTCTATGTTTTCTCCAACTTTTGTAGATATTGGTATTTTCATTGGTACTATAGGATTCTTCTTCGTATTATTCCTATTGTATTCTAGAACATTCCCTGTGATTGCTCAGGCCGAGTTGAAAACGATTGTGAAATCATCTGGTTCTCAGAATAAAAAATAAACGAAATGAGTAAAAAAGTAGTTTACGGAATTTACGATGATGACGATGTAATCCTAAAAGCGGTTAAAGATATCCGTTCAAAAGGAATTCATGTTGATGAAGTTTATTCACCATTTCCTATTCACGGTTTAGATCATGCGTTAGGATTAAAGCCAACCCGATTAGCCATTACTTCTTTCTTATATGGTTGTACTGGTTTGTCGCTAGGTTTGCTAATGATGTGGTACATGATGATCCAAGATTGGCCTCAAATAATCGGAGGTAAACCAAACTTTAGTCTCTTAGATAACATTCCTGCATTTGTTCCTATTGCTTTTGAATTGACTGTATTCTTTGCTGCACATTTAATGGTATTAACTTATTTGATGCGTTGTAAATTATACCCTGGTTCGTCCGAAACAAGCCCAGACCCTCGTACTACAGATGACAAATTCTTAATGGAAATTGAAGCTCATGGTAATGAAGCCGATCTTATAGCCGTTATGAAAGAGACTGGAGCAATAGAAGTTAAAGAAGAAAAAATCGCCTAATAAAGATCTATACAATGAAAAAAGTAACAAAGATCGTATCTCTTGCATTAGCTTCAATAGCTGCTTCATTTATGTTGCAATCTTGCGGTGCAGAAGGAGATCACCCTGGCTACGAATACATGCCTAATATGTACCGTTCTCCTTCTTACGAAACGTATTCAGAGAACCCAGTTTTTGACAATGGAATTTCCTCTCAATACAACGTGAAAGGAACAATTCCTAGAGGATTTGAGCCTTTTGCATATTCAAGCTCTACGGAAGATTATTTAAAAGCTGGTAGAGCCCTATCCAATCCCTTACCTTCAAATACAAAGGTTTTGGCTGAAGGTAAAGAGCTTTATGGCATCTTCTGTTCACACTGTCATGGAGATAAAGGGATGGGTAACGGAAGTGTAAACCATCCAGTTTATGGAGCTGTTCCCTCTTATTCAGATAATATTGGCCCACGTCGTTCAGGAGCTACTATGAGTGAATTAAAAGACGGGCATATTTACCATACCATTATGTATGGTTTAAATGCTATGGGTCCACATTCAAGTCAGATTACTCAAGAAGAGCGATGGAAGATTGTACACTACGTACATGAATTACAAAAAGGATCGAACTAATAAACTTAAAGGAAAGCGAATAATGTATACGGTTACTAAAAATACGAAACTCATTTCTTTGGCATTAATGCTTATCGGTGTTGTTGCTCTTGGTTATGGCTTTATTCAAGGTGCTGGACATCATACAGACGAAGATATTGCAAATGAAGTGACTGCTTTTGCACAAGATTTACATTTAGATGGTCATCACCATTCAAATGATACTCATGTTCATGAGTCCAACCACTCACATGACAATGCTGGGCATGGTCATTCCATAGAAAATGAAGCTCTTTATGCTCCTTTATTTCATAAAATTGAAGAAGAATTTCATCTTCATTTTTCACCTAGCGAGATTGCTGAAGCTCATGATTTAGACCATGTTGTTCATACAACAACTCATGCATTGCATGCAAAAGGACAAAGACCCTGGTCTAGTCTGTTAGTTGCTGCAATATTTTTCTTAGGCGTTTCTTTAGTCTCAATTTTCTTTTTAGCCTTACAATATGTTGCTGAGGTTGGTTGGACTGTAGTACTAAAGAGAGTTCTTATGGCAATTGGTTCTTTTCTTCCTTATGTTGGAGCAATTCTATTTATAATATTTATTACTGGAGGTTTGCACTTGTTCGGAAACCACACCTATCACTGGATGGCTACTGGGATTATGGATCCAGAAAGCCCGAATTACGATGCTATTATTGCAGGGAAAGAGGCTTACTTAAATTTAACTTTCTTTTTAGTTAGAGCTCTTATTTATTTTGCGGGTTGGTATTATGGTTTAAAGAAATTAATCAATCTGTCATTATTAGAAGATCAAAATGGAGGTCTAGAGTACTACAACAAAAGCGTTAAAGTATCTGCTATATTTATTGTGTTTTTTGCTGTAACCTCATCCATGATGGCTTGGGACTGGATCATGTCGATTGATACACACTGGTTTTCTACCTTGTTTGGATGGTATGTTTTTGCAGGTATGATGGTTACTGTATTTGTAGTTTTATCTATGGTTGTTGTGCACTTAAAAAGTAAGGGACAATTAGAGCATGTGAATGAAAATCATATGCATGATGTTGCTAAATTCATGTTTGCATTTAGTATTTTCTGGACTTACCTTTGGTTTTCTCAGTTTATGCTTATTTGGTATGCAAATATTCCTGAAGAGGTAACCTATTACAATGCTCGTTTTGATGAGTACAGTGTTCCTTTTATGACTGCTTTGGTACTGAATTTCGTCGTTCCAATTTTGATGTTAATCTCCAGAGATGCCAAACGTGTATCAGGTTTCGTTATTGTAATTGGATCAATTATTCTTGTAGGTCATTATCTAGATTTCTTTGTAATGATTATGCCAGGAACTGTTGGTGGTCACTGGCATCTAGGATTTGTTGAGATTGGAACATTTCTTGGTTTAGGAGGTCTCTTTATTAGAGTTGTAACTAAAAAGCTATCAAGTATGGAGCTTACACCAAAAAACCATCCGATGTTAAAAGAAAGTAAGAACTTTCATATTTAATTAAAAACTACTCACACTAAAATACACCCATGACAGAATTATTAATCATAGTAGCGATAGTTGTTGCAATTATAGCAATAGGGCAAGTGGTTAGGATTTTTGAACTTGCCAATAAGATCAAAGGTATAAAGGAATCTGATATTACAGATAAAGATAACGATACTCAGGGTAAGCTTTTATTGACTTTTGGTGTACTCTTTATTGCATCTTTCTTTTTAATGACAGCTAAGTGGAATCACTTGTTGTTACCTGTTTCTGCATCCGAGCATGGTGTAGATATCGATTTCTTGATGAGCATATCAATGGGGTTAATTATTGTTGTGTTTTTAATTACCCAACCCATATTATTCTATTTTTCCTACAAATACAGAGGTCGTAAAGATCGAACCGCTAGTTTTATTTCTCATAACGACAAACTAGAAGTTGTTTGGACTGCTGTGCCAGCTGTTGTACTAACTGTGCTTATTATTTATGGCTTGCAAACTTGGTCTAACATTATGGATCGTTCTGACATTGGTGATGCTGTTGTAGTAGAAGTTTATGGTCAGCAATTTAATTGGACGGTACGCTATGCTGGGGAAGATAATAACCTTGGTGCATCTAACGTTCGTTTTATTGGAGGTTTAAATTTAGTTGGTGTTGTTTCAGAATCTTCTTACACTCAACAAACAGCGGATTTGGATAAAAATATCGCAAAGACTAAACTTCAAATTTCGGAAGAACTCAATGCAAACAAACGTGTAAAGAAAGAAGCTCGTTTAGCAAAAATGGAGGCAAAGAAGAATACGCTAACCTCTTTAGTTTCTACAACGCCTAAAGATTTGTTAATTGCTGCAGAAGATGATATTATTGTTAAAGAATTACACCTGCCTGTTGACAAATCAATTCAACTAAAATTCCGTTCTCAAGATGTAATTCACTCTGCTTATTTACCTCATTTTAGAGTTCAAATGAATTGTGTTCCTGGTATGAATACCGACTTCGTTTTTAAACCGACGTTAACGACAGAAGAAATGAGAGTTGAAACAGGAAATGAAGACTTTGAATACGTTTTGTTATGTAATAAGATATGCGGTGGAGCCCATTACAATATGCAGCTAAAAGTTATTGTAGAATCTGAGGAAGATTACAACAAATGGCTTGCTGAGCAGACTGTAATGTCCGCGTTAAACAATTAAGATAAACAACCACTAACACTATAAATTAAGAACTATGTCAGAACACGGCCACCACGAAGAGAATTTCTTTTCAAAGTACGTTTTCAGTACGGATCATAAAATGATTGCCAAGCAGTTCCTTCTAACAGGAATGACGATGGGTGTTATTGCTATGCTTATGTCAGTTTTATTTAGAATGCAACTTGCCAACCCTGGAGAACCTAATCCTATGTTCGAGTTTTTGTTAGGAGATTGGGCTAAAGGTGGTGTAATGGATCCTAATATGTACCTAGCTTTGGTTACCATACATGGAACTTTAATGGTATTTTTTGTGCTTACAGCTGGTTTAAGCGGAACTTTTTCAAACTTATTGATTCCACTTCAAATTGGTGCTGATGATATGGCTTCGGGATTTATCAATGCCTTATCGTATTGGTTTTTCTTTATTTCTTCTGTTATCATGTTGATTTCATTAGGTATTGAAACCGGTCCTGCTTCAGGTGGTTGGACAATTTATCCTCCGTTAAGTGCATTACCACAAGCCATGCCAGGTTCTGGTTTAGGAATGACACTTTGGTTGGTTTCCATGACTCTTTTTGTTACCTCGTCTTTACTTGGCGGCTTAAATTATGTGGTTACCATTCTTAATTTAAGAACCAAAGGATTATCTATGACTAGATTGCCACTTACCATGTGGGCGTTTTTTATAACAGCTATTTTAGGTGTTCTTTCTTTTCCAGTTTTAGTTTCTGCAGTGTTGCTTCTAATTTTTGACCGTAGTTTTGGTACTAGTTTTTACTTGTCAGACATCATGATACAAGGGGAAGTACTCAGTAATGTTGGTGGTTCTCCAATTCTATACGAACACCTGTTCTGGTTTTTAGGACACCCTGAAGTGTACATTGTGATTTTACCTGCTCTAGGAATTACATCAGAAATTATTTCTACCAATTCTCGTAAACCAATATTTGGTTACAGAGCAATGGTTGGTTCTATTATTGGTATTGCATTCTTGTCTTTTATTGTTTGGGCACACCATATGTTTATCACTGGTATGAGTCCTTTCTTAGGGTCTGTTTTTACTTTTACAACCCTATTAATTGCCATACCATCTGCTGTTAAATCTTTTAATTACATCACCACTCTTTGGAAAGGAAACTTACAGTTTACCCCTGCAATGTTATTTTCCATTGGTTTGGTATCAACATTTATTACAGGAGGTTTAACAGGTATTATTTTAGGTGATTCTGCCCTAGATATAAATGTACACGATACGTACTTTGTAGTAGGTCACTTTCATATTGTAATGGGCTTGTCTGCCATTTTTGGAATGTTGGCTGGTGTGTACCACTGGTTTCCAAAAATGTATGGTAGGATGATGAACAAGAAGCTGGGTTATGCTCACTTCTGGCTAACTATTGTATCTGCCTACGGTACTTTCTTTCCTATGCATTATTTAGGTTTAGCTGGTTTACCGCGTCGTTATTACAGCAATTCTGCATTTCCAATGTTTGATGGCTTGCAAGACATCAATCAAATTGTAACTTTCTGTGCAGTTTTAGGTGCAGCAGCTCAATTCATTTTCCTTTACAATTTCTTTTACAGTATTTTTAGAGGAGAAGAAGCTGTTCAAAATCCTTGGAAGTCTAATACTTTAGAATGGACAACACCTGTTGAACGTATTCACGGAAACTGGCCTGGAGAAATCCCTTCTGTTTACAGGTGGCCTTACGATTATTCAAAGCCAGGAGCTGATCAAGATTTTATCCCTCAAAATGTGCCGCTTAAAGAAGGAGAAGAAGAACATTAAAACCCTATAACTAAGGCCTCCGATTTGGAGGCCTTTTTTTTGTAATCTATTTTTTATTTCTAATTAAGAATTTTCCCTTCTTTGGTTCTTTTTTGCCTAAATTTACTTTATGACTGATTACCCGGATTCTACTTCAGAAAATTTAAACGACGAGGAAAATACATTTGAAATTAAACTTCGTCCTGCTGCCTTTGATGATTTTTCTGGTCAAAAGAAGGTAGTAGATAACCTAGAGATTTTTGTTACTGCTTCAAATCAAAGAGGCGATGCTCTGGATCATGTTCTTCTTCATGGTCCTCCTGGTTTAGGGAAAACAACTTTAGCTGGCATTATAGCTAATGAATTGGGTGTAAATGTTAAGATTACCTCTGGACCTGTATTAGATAAGCCCGGAGATTTGGCAGGGCTTCTTACGAATCTTGGCGAAAGAGACGTGCTTTTTATTGACGAAATTCACAGGTTGTCTCCTGTAGTTGAAGAATATCTATACTCGGCTATGGAGGATTTTAAGATAGACATTCTTATAGAATCTGGTCCCAATGCTCGTTCTGTACAAATAACCTTAAATCCTTTTACTCTAATTGGTGCTACCACGCGATCTGGGTTACTTACAGCTCCTTTAAGAGCTCGTTTTGGTATTAACAGTCGTTTGGAGTACTACGATACTAAGCTATTGTCTCAGATCATTGATCGGTCTGCTGGTATTCTAGACGTTCCTATTGAGTTTGCTGCGGCTTCAGAAATTGCTGGTAGAAGTAGAGGAACACCAAGAATTGCCAACGCCCTGTTGCGTAGAGTTAGAGATTTTGCTCAAATTAAAGGCTCTGGTAAAATAGACATGCCTATAACTAATTTGGCATTAGACGCCCTTAAGGTTGATAAAAAGGGTTTTGACGAAATGGATATTTTCATTCTAGAAACCATTATAGATAAATTTAAAGGTGGCCCTGTAGGGGTAGGTACCATTGCAACTGCAGTTAGCGAAAAAGCCGCAACCCTAGAAGAAGTTTACGAGCCATACTTGATTCAGGAAGGGTATTTAATAAGAACACAAAGAGGAAGAATGGCTACCGAGGCGGCATATAAGCACTTGGGAAGAGTCTATCACAGTACCAATGATTACAATTTATTTTAATCCTTTTGAGTGAACTATTTTTGTGGCAATTTAAGTTCGCTTTTTAGCTCAAATAGCTTCAAAAGTTTCATGTATCATTTCTCCATATTGTGCGCTATAATTTTTTAAGCACCAATTTTTTAGAATTTTAGCTTCAGCTTTATTGATCCATTTAATTGATTTGATCAATTCTTTTTGAAATAAAATATGATCAAAACTTACTTTACGTAAGACTCTTTTGCATAGTTTTAGCATCTATTTATTATTTTATTTACTTCGATAAAACGAAATTATTTATATTTATTGTTCTTCGTATGTTTAATAGGGTTTTGTGTTCTAATATTTAGCTTTGCCAACGTTTGGTGTCTTGTTCTATCCCAATCGCATCTATAGCTCTGTCAATTACAGTTAATGCGAGCTCTTCAAATGTTTTAGGTCTTGAATAGAAAGATGGCGTAGCGGGTAGTATCATTGCTCCTGCCTCCGTTAGCGTCTTCATGTTGTTTATATGAATTAGATTTAAGGGTGATTCTCTAGTCACAAGTATCAGCTGTCTTCTTTCTTTTAAAATAACATCTGCTGCTCTACATATTAAGTCATCAGATGTTCCCGCAGCTATTCTAGCCAAAGATCCCATGGAGCATGGCGCTACAATCATTTTTTTAAATTGTGCAGAGCCCGAAGCAAAAGGAGCCATAAAGTCATCTTTTTCAAAGGTTTCAAAGGGGTAGTCCTGGTAAGATTTTGTTCCCAGCTCAAACTCCCAAACATCTTTCGCGTTTTTTGACATCACAATGGCAACTCTATCAATTTGATCTTTGTAAAGCAATAGTTTATCTAACAATACTTTCGCATAAATTGATCCACTTGCACCAGTTATAGCAACTACAATTTTTGGTTTCATTATCGACTTATTTTATACATTAATGCAAAGGTTACTAGAGACGAATACCAGTCTTTATTCTCTAAGCTATTTTCAACTGACTCTTTTCGGATTGGGGTAATTGAATTTCCATACCTGACATTGATTTTTAATTGCTCAAACAATTGATATTGAATTCCACATAAAAAATCTAAGGCCAATGTGTTTGGGCTTTCACCAAGTAATGTGCCGTTTGCATTTTCTTCGGTATAATTTACCAATATGCCTGCACCAACTCCAGTTTCTAAAAGCAATCCGTTTTTTAAGCTGTAATTTACAGTAAAAGGCACTTCTACGTAATGTAAGTTCATGTTGTAATTAGATATTCCACGTTCTCCACTTGGTTCTTTACTCCCTTTTTGTAAGTATTGCATGCCTACTTCAAAATTTATTCTTTTATTTTGGAGTGGGTATGAAATGTAAGCACCTAACCTGGCTCCACCTTTATCAAATCCAGCAAGTCCGTCACCAGAAATTTGACTTGCGCTAAACCCACCTACAAATCCAGCTTCAAATTTTTGAGCGAATAAACTAAGGTTGCAAAGCAGTGCGGTTAGTAAAAATACTTTTTTCATTTTAGTCTATTAAACGTATTTCTTCAGCTTGTAGTACTTCATAGGTTTCAGGGTTACTAGCATATGCAACCACAGTCAGGTTCGAAGCATTCCAATCGGCATTCTTGTCAACACAAAAGCGGTGTGTGTATAATTGACCTACGGTGTGTAATCCATCACCTATTGGTTCTCCCCAAGCACCGTTCAGCCCTTTTCTAAGAACATGCTTGTGTTCGTAATCCTCGATGTAGTCATTTTCTGCTGCGTAATCTGTTTGTTTAGAGATAATTTTATTTTCTAATAAAACGACTGTAATATTTATTTCATTAGAAAGGCTGCTTAATATTTTAGTTTGAACATCAATACATATTACATTAAGGAGACTGTCATAACTGCTTTTTATTTGCAGTCCAACGATTGGATCTTCATCAAGTTGTTCTACTATTTTTTGTTCCCATTGAGTGTACTGAAATATGTGTGAAGATGGGAAATCAATTCTATTTATCATTCCATTCGGGTTTCCAGCTTGGCTATTGCCAAAGTGTTCGTTCCAAGAATCACCTACATCTGTTGTAAAATCAGTTGGATAAGAATTCGAACTGTTAGAAAACCAGCCAGCATGTATTGCCATAACAACCAATTGATTTTGGTAAGTTTCTTTGAGTTCATCTGCTTTTTCTGCTGCACGAGGACAATTTCCGCAAGTATGTCCGGTATAATCTTCTAGAAGTACTTTCTTAACATAATTTTCTTGAGTCGGAAAAATAAAGGCTTCACAAAAATCGCACTCCACTTCTTTTTCAACCAAAAAAGGCTCTTCAATAACATCGCAAGAGTTAAAAGAGTAACCAACAGCGAGTACTAATAGTAGGTATTTTTTTAGAGTCATCATAGGTTTAGAAACTACTGGTTATGTTTAAACTTAATCCGTTTGAAGCAGGTACATTTCTGCAAACCCCACCTACACAAAAAATACCTGCTCTTTGTTTTCCGTAACTCAAAGCAAATCTAGAAGTGCCTTTGTTGTAGCCTGCCGATAGGGTAGGGTAGTTCAATTTTTTGTCATCATTACCATAATTGTACAGGTTTTGTAGCGCAAAGAAATAATGAGGAGAAATAGTGTATTCAGCTAAGGCCATAACCCAATTTCCTTCGTGTTGTTTTGTACTTAGGTGTTGAATTTCTGTTCTTATGGAATGTTTTGATTTGATCTTGTATTGCGTTTCCAAAACAAAAATACTAGCGAAAATCATCCCACTATACTTATATCCAACAATTGCAGCACTGTTGTATTCGGTATTAATGTAGGATCCTATTAGTTTTAGTTTTTTAGTTACTTTTTTAGAGAACTCTATACTAAATTCTTGAAAGTATTTTTCATCTCCTACTTTAAAAAAATCCGAAGTATACCCTAGGGTTCCACTTGTGCTTATTTGTGTAGAATCGTTAATTTGCTGCTTATCTATGGCAAATACATTTGAAAAGTTAGCCAATACGCCCATTCCGTATTTTCCACCCAGTTTAGATCCCTTTTTAACTTTGTAATTCAATTCTGCCTGAAGGCCCATCTCTCCGGTAGTTATTGTTCCGTAAGGATATATTGTAGCCAGAGCATAAGCGTGCTGTTTTGTTAATGCAGGCAAGTAATTAATCATTAGGTTTTGAAGGTTTTGGTCTCGCTCCGATCGGTAGTCCATATTGTCTATGCGTTTTGCATCTAAAGACAAACCAAGTCCTCTTTTAGAATAACTACCACTGAGTAACAAGGCATTCCCCGTTTTGTAGATGTAGTTGTTTACCGCAGATGGGTCGTTGTATTTGTGAACATATTCTGAGCTAAAATTCCATTTCCCATGGTTTAAACTCATTCTACTTGCCCAAGAGCCAACATTTTCTGGTAAGTTGTACGATGGGTTTAAGTCACTCTGAAACTTACTTACAAAACTTCCTCCAAGTGTTATTTGAGTTTTAGACTCGGAAATTTTAGTGATGATTTGGTTTACGTAGAATTCTGCGTCAATACCTCTTACAATTCCTTCTCCTTTATCGAAAAATAAACGCTGTCTTCCAACTAAAGATTTTAAGTAAATTCCTTTAGCGGGTGTGTATTTTAAGCGTATACCATCAAAAGCATTGTCGTAGCCTAGGTTTCGCTCTTCATACGCACGAAGAATCATTCCGCTACCAAATTGTTCGTAAAAATTACCAACGGTTACATCTAAGCCATGGTTAGAAAATTGGGCGTATCGGTACGTTATTCCTTCTCCTTTGTAGCCAGATGGATACCCCAGAAGAGCATTTTGGTAAGATTCATACCGCATCCCAGCTGTAAAATTAGTGCTGTTGTACATGATGTTTGCAAAGCCATTAGAGAGGAATCTTTCTCTAGGAAACCCCGAGCTTGGATTCTCTGGGTTAAAGTCCAACGCCTGGTCTTCTAGGTAGAGTTGAAAATCGCTTTGAAAGTTACCGCTAAATTGACCGTTTTGTCCATAGACAATACTCGAGCAGAGAAGTAAAAAACTAAAAATCTTTTTCATAATTTTTTAGTGTAGTTTTTGAACTTCTTCAAACAATTCATCTTCATCTCCATCAAAATAAGAGGTGTGTTGCCAAACAATTTCTTTTTTACCGTTGAGCAAAAAGGTATGCGGAATTGCATTAACGTTTAAGGCACGTTTTAAGTCGCTATTAGCATCTAAATAAACCTCATAAGGCCAATCTTTTCCATTCGCAAAAGGGGCTATTTTAGCCGTATTTCTTGCGTCATCTATAGAAATAGCTAGTAGTTTTACTCCCGTTTCATCTTGCCACTCATCATAAACCTCACTTATGGCGTCTAATTCTTTTGCACATGGTTTGCACCATGTAGCCCAAAAGCTCACAATTATTGGTTTGCCACCATTGTCAAATTCATCAGTATTTATAATTTTTCCTTCAATATTCTTAATGTCTACCGAGGGGAAAACGTTTAATTTTTCTTGAGCTACAAGACTAAGTGAGCTTATGAAAATTAAGACGAATAACTTTTCTTTCATCATTTTTTATTTTCAAATTATATATCAAAGATAAGTATAATGCAATTCATAAATTAGACCATCTTTATTTATTTAATTAGCAATTATTTATATATTTGATTGTGATTATTTCGCTACTCATATTATTTAATGAAAATAATACGATTCATTGAACGTATTTACTTCTAATCAATCTGTTTGTATAGAATTTGGCATCTTTAGGTTGTTGAGGGTAGAAGCTGTTTATGGATTATTAAATATATTTTAATTATTGAACAATGACTAATTCTGATGTTTTGAACATTGATTATTTGGTAAGTATAGCTAAGTTAGCTGCTTTAAAAGCTGGCGTTGAGATACTTAAAGTATACAATTCTCAGGATTTTGGATGTAAGTTGAAATCTGATTTAAGTCCTTTAACTCATGCAGATTTGGCTGCACACCATGCAATTCATAAAATTTTACAGCCTTCAAAATTACCAATTTTGAGTGAGGAAGGAGAGGATGTAACTTACCAAGAGCGAAAGCAATGGACTTCTTTTTGGATGATAGATCCTTTAGATGGGACAAAAGAATTTATAAAAAGAAATGATGAGTTTACGGTAAATATAGCTTTAATACAAAACGGAAAACCCGTTATTGGAGTTGTTTTCGTTCCGGTAAAAAACCAATTGTATTTTGCTCACCAAAGTATAGGTGCTTTTAAAACGGATGGTCTTATTACTAAGCAACTGCCTTTTATTGGTGCTACTAGTGTACATGATTTAAGGGTTCTTTCTTCTCATTCTTATTTTAACCATCAAACCAAGCTCTTTTTACAAAAACTCTCGAGGCCAAAATTAGTTTCTATGGGTTCTTCATTAAAGTTTCTAGAAATAATTGACAATAGAGCCGATGTTTATCCCAGATTCGCGCCTTCAATGGAGTGGGATTCTGCTGCATCTCACGCAATTTGTAATGTTGTAGGTATTGAGGTATTAAATATTGAGTCACAACAACCGTTAGAATATAACAAAGAGTGCCTGTACAACCCTTTTTTTATTGTTGCATCTCCCCTCTTGCTTGATAAACTTAGTGTAAAGTATCTGCAGAAAGATTTTTTTTAGACCTTACTAATTTACTATTTTTGAAAAAAATATAAAAAATGAATATACCAGAGGAATTAAAATACACAAAAGACCACGAGTGGGTTCGTGTTGAGGGCGAAAATGTAGTTATTGGAGTTACAGATTTTGCTCAAAAAGAATTAGGTGATATTGTTTATGTTGATGTAGATTCTGAAGGAGATTCACTTGAGGAGGAGGAGGTTTTCGGTTCCGTAGAAGCTGTTAAAACAGTTTCTGATTTGTTTATGCCTGTTTCGGGAGAGGTAATTGCATTTAATGAAGATTTAGAGGATGCTCCTGAATTGGTTAATTCTGATCCGTATGGAGCGGGTTGGATGATAAAGGTATTGGTATCAGATAATTCTCAACTTGACGGCTTACTTTCTGCAACAGATTATAAAGAACTACTAGGTGTTTAAAAAGTCTTTTTGGTTTTCTTTTATTCCAACGTTTGTTTGGTGTTTTGTCATCCTAGTGGGTAGCTTTATTTCTACTTCAGGAATTCCTTCTATTGCCGTTTCAGATAAATTAATTCATTTTCTTTTCTACGCTATTTTTGCTGTACTTTTATACATGCCTGTTCGAATTAATACTAAAAGAGCTAACTCATTCGTTTTAACTAGTGTAATTGTTTTTTTTACAGGCTTTTTTTTAGGCTCTATTATAGAACTGGTACAACATTTTGTTATCGACGGAAGATTTGGTGAGTATTTAGATCTTCTGGCCAACACATTAGGTATAGTGACTGCTTTGTTGATTTGTGAAATTTTAAAAAGAAAATCAGTTTTGTAATACCTTTGAAATGATTAGTTTTGAACTTTAAAATATAAATATATGGAAACAAAAAAGAATCCAAAAGCGAATTTAGAAACCAAAAGAGGCTTGTTTGTACAAATTGGTTTGGTTTTCGCAATTTCGATATCTTTATTGGCTTTTGAGTGGAAAAGTTATGATAATTCAACTTCAGATTTAGGTTCTATGGAATTGTCATTGGAAGATGAAGAGATTATTCCTGTTACTCAAAGAGAAATTAAACCACCACCACCACCGCCACCGCCGCCAGAAGTTATTCAAATTGTAGAAGATGATGTGGAAATTGAGGTTGAACTTGAAATTGAAGAGACCGATACTGATGAAGACGAAATTATAGAAATTGAGGAGGAAGAGGAAGAAGATGAGATCTTTAACTTTGCTGTAGTAGAAGATAAACCTATTTTTCCTGGTTGTGAAGATGTATCAAAAGAAGAACGATACATGTGTTTTCAAAAAGGAATTATGAATCATATTCGTAAAAACTTTAAATACCCTGCCATACCAAAAGAAATGGGTATTTCTGAAAAGATTTTTGTTCAATTTGTAATTGACAAAGCTGGAAAGATTACAAAAGCAACGGTGGTTAGAGGAGAAGATAAGCATTTGAAAGGAGAAGCGCTTCGATTGGTTAATTCCATTCCTAAATTACAAGCTGCAAAACAAAGAGGTAAAGCAGTTCCTTGTAGTTTTACAGTCCCAATAAACTTCAAATTACAATAAAAAAAAGCGACTCCTAGGAGTCGCTTTTTTTATTTAGATTTCAAATACATTTGCCATTTCCAAGAGTCACGCATTGCTTCTTCTAAGGAGTGTTTAGATTTCCATTTTAAGATCTTCTCACTTAAATTAGTGTCTGCATATATCTTTTCTATGTCTCCAATTCGTCTTTCCCCGTAAGTGTAATTTAATTTTATACCCGTAGCATTTTCAAATGCATTTATAACGTCTAATACTGAATTACCTTTACCTGTACCTATATTTAGTGTATGTGATGTCGCGCTGATCTCCATAACTTCGATCGATTTCACATGAGCTTCGGCCAAGTCCATTACATGAATATAATCTCTAATACAAGTGCCGTCATGTGTATTGTAATTGTTGCCATAAATTGTTAATGCAGAACGAATTCCTGCAGCAGTTTGCATTATGTATGGAGCTAAGTTATTCGGAACCCCCAATGGTAACTCCCCTATAAGCCCTGATGAATGAGCTCCAATTGGATTAAAATACCTCAATATAACTGCATTTTCTATTTTTTTAGCCTTTAAACAATCGTTAATTATTCTTTCACACATTTGTTTTGTTGAACCGTAAGGAGATTCTGCAGTTTTAATAGGGTGATCTTCGCTTATTGGAAGTTTGTCTGCTGTTCCATAGACAGTACAACTGGATGAGAAAACAAGTTTACGAACCTTATATTTACTCACTAATTCAATTATATTTAAAAGAGATTTAACGTTGTTATTGTAATAAGATAAGGGCTCAACAACAGATTCATTAACAGCTTTTAAAGCTGCAAAGTGGATAACGCCATGTATAGGTTCGTTTTTGAATACAGCTTCCAAATCACTTAAATTTGTACAATCAATCGCATGATTTTTTATTTTTTGACCACTTAGCTTTTCAAGTTGGGTTAAAATCCAAGGCTGAGAATTACAGAGATTGTCAACAATTATTGGCTTGTATCCTGCGTTAATTAATGTTAGTACAGTATGTGAACCAATGTATCCTAATCCCCCTGTAACTAAAATAGTCTTTTCCAAATTCTTTTAATATTTAAATTGTTAAATTTGAGTACAATTTGAAAAATATGGTATTTTTGCCAAATATATACTCATAACAAAAGTATTATATTTAATGATTCATTTTAAAAGTTTCTAAGGTTTTAATTTAAATTGGCTTAATGAAAAGAATAGTCTTATTATTTTTTATCGTCGCACTCGTTTCTTCATGCGTTTCAATTAAAGAAAGAGTTTATGTTCAAGATGATAAATCCTCTGTTGACACAAATTATCCGATTCTTAATAAAGAGTATAAGATTTCAACTCAGGATATACTTTACGTTAAAGTAAGAAGCTTGGACAATACATCTTTTGAAAGTTCATCAACCATCCAATTAGGTAATCCTGATTTGCTTTTTTATTTAAATGGGTATTCGGTCAATAAAAATGGTTCACTAGTACTTCCAATAATTGGTAACGTTTTTGTGTTAGGTAAAACACTTGATGAAATCAAGAATTCTATACAAGAAAAAGTGGCTCTTTATTACAAGGACGCCGTGGTTGAAGTCCAAACTGCTGGGGTGAAGATTAGTGTTTTAGGAGAGGTCAATCGTCCGGGAAAATTTACATTTTATCAAAATCAAGTTACCATATTTGATGCCTTAGCTTCCTCTGGAGATCTTACCTCGTTAGCCAACAGGAAAAATGTTAAGCTGATCCGCCACCACAACAATTCAGTTGAAACGCATCAATTTGATTTAACTAATGTAGAGTTGTTTACTTCTGAGTTTTACATTTTACAACCAAATGATGTTATTTACATTGAGCCCTTGCGTGCAAAATCTTGGGGCTTAGGAGAAACCGGTTGGCAGACTCTTCAAATTTTCTTGTCTACACTTTCATCTACCTTCTTAATAATTAATTTCTTTAACAATTAATTAGTATGCTTAATAACGAACCTAATGATTATAATTCCAATGAAGAGGATGCAATTGATATAAAATCGTTGCTCAATAAGATTGCTTTTCATTGGCGACTGTTCTCTCTTACTATTCCGCTCGCACTTGTTGTTGCTTATTTTATGAATCGCTATTCAGATCCTGTTTACAGAATGAATACGACCGTACTCATTTCCGTTGAAGAGCCTAGTTTTAATGGCTTAGATGGCTTAATGGCTAGTTATGGAATGAGTAGTTCTAAAAATGCGCACTACAACGAGCTAGAATTGATGAAGTCAAAAGGCTTGACAGAAACGGTAGTTGAAGAGCTAGGTTTTGAATTGAGTTACTTTGCTGAAGGTGTGATTCGTTTGTCAGAAATATATAATGATTCACCTTTTTATGTTGAGTATGATAATTCTCACAACCAATTAATTAATGGTTTTTTTAACATTACTTTAGATGGAAGTAATAGTTTTAAAATTACGAACGACATTACTTTAGCAGACAAAACGTATAATTATTCAGACAAAAAATATACCCCCTCTGTACTTCAACCAAATCTGGATTCTTCTTTCAAATATGGCGAATGGATTGAAAGTGAAAATTATAGGTTTAGAGTTTTTAAAAAGTCAGACAATCAACTTACCCATAAATCGCCAACATCTTCATTTAAGTTTATTTTTAACTCATACGATGAGTTGATAAATAAATACAACAAAGCGGTTAGTTATAACCCAATTAAAGAGTCTTCAGTTTTGGAATTGTCTATTGAAGGTCCTCACAAAGGGAAGCTAATTGATTTTTTAAATACTTTAACCTCGAATTATATCTCCAATGGTCTGTCTTTCAAAAACTCTATAGCTGACAATACAATAGGTTTTATTGAAACACAATTGGCTCTTATAGGTGATACTTTAGAAACTTCAGAAAGAGAATTAGAAGATTTTAGGTCTGAAATTGGGATAATGGATATAGGGATTGAATCGAGTCAATCATCAGAAAGATTTGTAGCGTTAGATGATCAAAGTGCGAAAATTAGACTCGAATTAAAGTATTACAAAGACTTGTTAGTTTACTTACAAGACAATGAGATTAACTCTATAATATCTCCTTCTGTTGCTGGTATAAAAGATCCAATTTTATTGAGTTTAGTTTCTAATTTACAAGAACTGAATTTAACACGCAGTCGGTTAAATTATTCTATGGAGTCTCAAAATCCAGTCATGTCTCAAGTTCAAATTGAGATCGACCAAACAATAGGTGCTTTAATTGCCAATGTAAAGAATTTAATTTCCACAACAGAATTACAGGATAAAGATTTAAATTCAAGAATTTTAGTTATGGAAGATATGTTTTCCTCACTTCCTGCATCAGAAAGACAAATGCTAACGATTCAAAGAGAATATGGAATTCACGATAAAATGTTTACGTTCTTACTGGAGAAAAGGGTAGAAGCGGGTATTACAAAAGCAGCAAATCAATCAGATCACAAAGTGATTAATCCTGCGCGCGATTTTGGTGATCTACCTGTAAGTCCAAATAAGTCTTTAAGATATGCGATTGCTCTGATACTTGCTTTTATAGTCCCGTTGTCATACATTTTACTGAAAGATTTCTTTAAAACGACTATATCTTCTCTAGAGGATATTGAGCGTCTGACTAAAATTCCATTTTTGGGAACTGTTTCTAATAACTCATATGATTTTAATATTCCTGTAATTAAGAAGCCTAAATCAAATGTTGCTGAGTCTCTTAGAGCCATTAGAACCAATCTCAATTTTATGGTTCATAATAACAAAAGCTGTCAGGTAATAGCAATTACATCGTCTGTTTCTGGGGAAGGGAAAACGTTCATTGCTTCTAATTTATCTTCCATGTATGCCATGTCAGGTAAAAAAACAATCTTAATTGGTTGTGACCTCAGAAAACCTAAAATCTCTACTGATGATTTTGGTTTAAAACACGACAAAGGGATTGTAAACTATTTAGTAGGTCAGGCTTCTCTGGATCAAGTAATACAGAAATCTAAAATTCAACACTTAGATGTAATGCTTTCTGGTCCAGTTCCACCTAATCCAGCAGAATTGATCGATAGTGACGTGTTTACTTCTCTAATTCCAATTTTATCAGAGCGCTATGATCGTATAATAATTGATACTGCACCATTAGGTATGGTCGCAGATGCTCAATTAATTATACCAATTGTAGATAATTTTATTTACGTAACTAGACAAGGAGTTACCAATAAGAGTATGTTAAAACTCATTAATGACAAGTACGTAAATAATCAAGTAAAGAATGTTTCCTTAGTTTTAAATGACTTTAATGTACTGGAGTCTGGAAGCTATGGCTACGGCTACGGCTACGGCTATGGCTACGGCTACGGTTACGGTTACGGCTACGGTTATGGTGAAGAAGCATAAAGATTCTGTTTGGTATGTTCTTTATACCAAGGCGAAAAACGAAAAAAAAGTTTTTGAAAAACTGAGCTTAAAAGGTTATGATTGCTACTGTCCAACCCACAAAGTTTTAAAGCAATGGTCAGATAGGAATAAATGGGTAGAAGAGGTGCTGTTTAAGTCTTATATATTCGTTAAACTTCCAGAATTTGACCAGTCTAAAATTGATGTGTTACAAACTTCAGGTGTTGTTCGTTTTTTATTTTGGTTAGGTAAGGTTGCCGAAGTCAAATGTGAAGAAATTTTGGCTATTAAACGGTTTTTAGGTGAGCATCATTCAAATGTAAAAGTTGATTTTATTTCTGGTTCAAATGTTGAGATTAACCATGGTGTACTAAAAGGAATAAATGGTGTAGTTGACTATCAAACAGAAAAAGATGTTGTTCTTAAAGTCGAAAAATTAGGGATGTCTTTAGTGGCCAGAGTACCCAAGCAGCACATTTCACCTTCTTAAAGAATTTCCCTTATAGCAACTAATTGCGCCCTAATATCTTGCAGTTGACTTACGATTTCTACATTATTTACGGTATCAGCTTTATTTTCTCTTAGCTTTTTTTTAGCGCCATCTAAAGTGTATCCACGTTCTTTTACCAGATGAAAAATGATTTTGAAGTTGTCAATATCTTTCTCTGTAAAGTATCTATTGCCTTTTTTGTTTTTTTTTGGTTTGATAATCGAGAACTCTTTTTCCCAAAATCTAATTAAAGAATTGTTCACACCAAATAATTTTGACACTTCTCCAATTGAATAATAGAGTTTGGTTATTTTTTTGTCTTGTAAAGCCATTTGGATTAGTCAAATGATTGGTTTTCTTGAGAGGCTAATTCCAGCATTTTATCGTATTCTTGAGGTGTAAGGTCATTGAAGTAGTAATTTACTGGATTAACCTTTCTATTGTTTTTAATTACCTCATAATGTAAGTGTGGTGCTGTTGATGTTCCTGTACTTCCAACATAGCCTATTAAGTCTCCACGTTTAACTGTTTGTCCTTTTTTTACAATGTATTTGTTTAGATGCGCATAAAATGTTTTGTATCCGTAACTATGGTTTATTCTAACTTGGTTTCCATAACCACGTTTTGAGCGCTTAACTTTTTCAATTACACCATCTCCAGTAGCATAAACTTCTGTTCCTTTTGGAGCCGAAAAGTCCATGCCCCAGTGCATTTTTTTTGTTTTATATACAGGGTGAATTCGATAGCCATACCCAGAGGCCATTCGTTTTAAATTTTTATTAGCTACGGGTTGTATAGCCGGAATATGAGCTAACATTTCTTGTTTGTTTTGGGCTAACTTTATGACCGTATCGTATGATTTAGATTGGACATATATGGCCTTGGAAATTTGATCTATTTTCTTGTGTAACTCTGTAATTAGCTCTGAATATTTAAATCCTTCGTATTTATTGTATCTATTTACCCCCCCATATCCTGCTTTGCGAATACTTGCATCAATGGGTTCGGCCTCAAAAATAACTCGATATATATTGTCATCTCTTTCTTGTAATTCATCTAAAATAAGAGTAGAACTTGCTATTTTTTCATCTAATAATTGATATTGTATTTGTAGATTTTCAATTTCGCGTTTAAGTTCTTTCTCTTTTGGAGAGTCGAACACGGAAAAAAATAAAAAGACCAAACCAATAGCTATGGTCAAAGAACTCGCTGAAAAGAATGCAATACGCTTTATGATTTGAGCCTTTGAAAGCTCAATTTTTTTGTAGGCTAAAGTTTTAGTATCGTAATAATATTTGACCTTGTTCATTTGCTTAAAATTTGGCTAAATTTGATTTTTCTTTTTTTAGCTTAATTTTAGTGCAATTTACTAAATTCTAATTGATTTAATTTTTTTGCTAATTAAGGTTTTAATTTAATCGTACTCAATTTATTTTTCTTTATGAAATCTCAAGAAATACGTCAAAAGTTTTTACAGTTTTACGAAAACAAAGGTCATCATATAGTTAGTTCAGCTCCTATAGTTGTAAAAAATGATCCTACATTAATGTTTACTAATGCTGGGATGAATCAGTTTAAAGACCTGTTTTTAGGTGTTAGTGAGGTACATAACCCAAGAGTGGTTAACAGCCAAAAGTGTTTACGTGTTTCCGGAAAACATAACGATTTGGATGAAGTTGGACACGATACATACCACCATACCATGTTCGAAATGCTGGGCAATTGGTCTTTTGGGGATTACTTTAAAGAAAAGGCTATTGATTGGGCTTGGGAACTTTTAACCGATGTTTACGGCATAGAAAAAGATAGATTGTATGTTACTGTTTTTGAAGGCGCTGAAGAGGATGGTTTAGGTAAAGATACAGATGCTTTTGACAATTGGAAAAAGCACATAGAAGAAGATCGTATTTTAAATGGAAGTAAAAAAGATAACTTTTGGGAAATGGGAGCTGTTGGTCCCTGTGGTCCCTGTTCTGAAATTCATATAGATCTTCGCTCTGATGAAGAGCGGATAAAAATTGATGCTCGTACTTTAGTCAATTTAGATCACCCGCAGGTCATTGAAGTTTGGAATTTAGTTTTTATGCAATACAACCGAAAGTCAGACAATAGTTTAGAAAATCTTCCGAATACACATGTAGATACAGGAATGGGATTCGAACGCTTAGCTATGGCTTTACAAGGCAAACAATCTAATTACGACACCGACGTTTTTACACCGCTTATTAGTAAACTTTCTCAGATCACAGGTTTTACTTATGGGATTGATGCTAAAGTAGATATTGCATTACGTGTTACAGCTGATCATATAAGAGCAATTGCATTTGCTATAGCTGATGGCCAGTTGCCCTCTAATAATGGTGCTGGCTATGTTATTAGACGTATTCTTAGGCGAGCTGTTCGTTATGGGTTTACCTTTTTGAATATTAAAGAGCCATTTATGTATCAGCTTGTTTCTGTTTTAGTTGCTCAAATGGGCTCGTTTTTTCCAGAAATTAAACATCAACAAATACTCGCTGAAAAAGTTATAAAGGAAGAAGAGCTCTCTTTTTTAAGAACATTAGAAAAAGGTTTGAAGCGTATTGATGCAATAATGAAATCTTCTGATGGCCCTATAATAGATGGCGCAAAAGCATTTGAATTGTACGATACTTTTGGTTTTCCAATAGATTTAACTGAGCTTATACTATCAGAAAACAATAAATCTGTAGATATGCTTGGTTTTGATGTAGAGATGAAAAAGCAAAAAGACCGCGCACGAGCTGCTTCTACAATTGAAACTGAAGATTGGACGGTTTTGTTTGAATCGGATACTGAATTTATTGGGTTCGATGAACTTAAAACAGAACTTAAAATTTGTAAATACAGGAAAGTAACGCAAAAGGGAAAAGCATTTTACCAATTAGTATTTGATAAAACGCCTTTTTATCCTGAAGGGGGTGGTCAAGTTGGAGATTCGGGTTCTATTACTTCTAATGGCGTTCGTTTGGCTATTTTTAATACGAAAAAAGAAAATAACCAAATTATGCACTTCAGTACCCAATTGCCAAGTCAACCATCCGCTACTTTTACCGCTCTTGTAGATGTTCAAAAAAGGTTGTTGACAGAAAACAACCACTCATCAACGCATTTATTACACAAAGCGCTGAGAGATACTCTTGGGGAACATGTAGAGCAAAAAGGCTCTCTTGTAAATGAAAAGTATTTACGTTTTGACTTTTCTCATTTCTCTAAGATGACTTCTAACGAACTTCAAGAGGTTGAAGACAATGTTAATAAGAGGGTTAGAGCTAATATTCACTTAAATGAAAAGCGTTCTATAGCTATTTCAGAAGCTAAAAGTATGGGAGCTATGGCTCTTTTTGGTGAGAAGTATGGAGCGAAAGTACGTGTGATTAAATTTGACGACTCTGTGGAGTTATGTGGAGGTTGCCATGTAGACTCAACCGGTCAGATAGGCGTCTTTAAGATCGTTTCTGAAGCAGGAGTAGCCGCAGGTATTCGACGTATTGAAGCAATTACTTCTGAGAAGGCTTTTGAT
>Ga0206682_10001128_pt1 | contig 26736 bp, 34 predicted proteins | sample M240m12015metaG_FD_155444 | JGI IMG/M metagenome (GOLD analysis project Ga0206682, IMG submission 155444) | Ammonia-oxidizing marine archaeal communities from Monterey Bay, California, United States - M2 40m 12015 | ecosystem: Environmental > Aquatic > Marine > Intertidal zone | place: USA...
GTTCAGCTGGTAGAGGTGGTGGAACAGGACCAAGAGGTAGAAATTACTACAACTCGGAAACTGATATCTTACCTTTCAGAAAAGACCTTACAGAACACTACTTAGAAAATGGTAGAGGTTCAAGAACACCAGAAGGATTCATTGATTTTGATGCAGTTGTTGCATTTAACCAATCAAACACAGACCCTTATAGTGGTGATTTACCATTTGCTGGTCAGTTAATTGGTTCTAATGGATTCAATGATGATGGTGTTAACAGAAGTGCACTTGTAAGAAGAGCATCTATGAACTCTCATGACTGGGTTGGAGCAATCTCTAACTTAGAATATGAAAGTGGTGATTGGAAATACTCAATAGGAGTAGATTTAAGAAACTACACAGGTTATCATTATAGAACTATAAATAACCTAATGGGATTAGATGGATATTACTCAACAGGTAATAAGAATTCTGCTGGTCAGATTATCAACACTACAATCGAAGCTTCTCCGTTCAATGATACAGGTATCAGAGGACCGAAGATAGATTATTATAATGTTGGTAAAGTTGGATGGCAAGGATTAAATGGTTTAGTTGAATATAACAACGAAACTATTTCAGCTGTTTTACAAGTAGGTGGTTCTAATCAATCTTTCCAAAGAATTGATTACTTTGACCAACCAGGTAATCCTGAATCAGATACTAAGAATGTAGATGGTGGATACATTAAAGGTGGTGCAAACTACAATATTGATGAGAAACAAAACGTATTCTTTAATGCTGGTGTGATTTCAAGACAACCACAATTCGGTGCTGTATTCCCTAACTATGGAAATGCAATCAACGAAAATTTACAAAACGAAGAAATTAAATCATTCGAATTAGGATATGGTTTCATTGGTAGTAACTTTAAAGTTAATGTTAATGCATATTCAACAATATGGGGTAATAGATTCGTTCAAAGAAGTTTATCTAACCAACAAGGTGTAGATGGTTCAGCTCAATTTAAAGATATCGATGTATCACACAAAGGTATTGAAATTGAAACTTCTTATAACCCAACAGATAAGTTGAGATTAAAAGGTATGTTATCAATCGGTGATTGGAAATATACTAAAGATTTCGATGCAGAATTATTTGATGATAATCAACAATCAATTGGTACAGGTACATTGTACTTGAAAGATGCTAAAGTAGGAGATGCGGCTCAGTTCACATCTTATGTTGAAGCAGATTACCAAATTGGTAGTAAACTAAGAGTTGATTTAGGATACAGATTTGTTGATGGATTATACGCTGATTATTCAATCACAGATTCAGAGTTTACTCAACCTGGTAACAAGGGAGCTTTAAAATTACCATCTTATGGATTGGCTGATTTAGGAGCAACTTACAGATTTGAGATACTTGGAAGTGATGCTTCGTTTAGAGTTAATGTAAACAACTTGTTCGATACTTACTATATTGCAGAATCAAACACTAATATTCATGCTGGAGATGCTTCAGAAACATGGAATGGTGTAGATACTAGAAACTCAGTATGGTTTGGATTTGGACGTACGTTCAATACTTCTCTAAAAGTAAGATTCTAAAAACTTATAAAATAAGGGGGAGTTTTTAACTCCCCTTTTTTTTATTATGATATGATTTTCAATTATAAAAAAGATTTAGATTATTTAAATACCTCATCAATCTATAAAGTAAACCCAAATAGAATTGATGAAACACTCAGTCCATATCTAAGTAAAATAGTAGATAAAACAACTCTTACAACTACTGATGAGATTTTTACTCAAAGAATTGAATTTGAAAAATTACAAAGCTTTTGTTTACAAAAGAAAAAAGAAGGAATAGAAGTAAGAATTTTAATTTCTTCTCTAAAAGAAGTTGAAAATGGATTTAATCCGATAATTAACTTTTTATGTTGGAATGATGCAAAACATATTACTGATAAAAAAGGAAAAAAAGAATTACATTTTGATATAAAAAACTTTATAGATTTTAAACCTAAAACAAATAAATTTATATTATCGTGGAGAAAACAAAGTCCTTTGAGAGACTCTATAGCGAATAACTTAGTAAAAAATGAATCGGAGATAATTAGGTATCATGGTATTACACCTGAAGAATTAATGAACTCTGTACCAGATAAACAAACTTATTTATCTTGGAAAGAATTGATAGAAGAATACAAATCTTCTTTAATTTCATTTATTATTGAAACTGAATATTGGATTGAAAATCCTAAAGTTATTTGTAATGAAGTAATCCCATTTACTGAAAAAATAATGATACCATTCTTAACTAAATCACTCCCTATTGTATTTGCAAAAGAAGATTATAATGAATACTTAAATAATATGGGATTTTTTACGTTAAATAAAGAATATGGAATAAATGGTACAGATGTAATTGAATATAAACAATGTATCCAAAAAATTCAATCATTATCATTTAATGATGTTAAAAAAATATACGATAACTACCAAAAAGAAATAGAAAATAATTATAAATTAATAATAGATATAATAAAATATCCAAAATTAAAAATAAAAAATTAATGAGTAAGTTAGTAAACCTCTTCGGTGGACCAGGTATTGGAAAATCTTCAATAGCAAATGGAATCACCTACAAACTCAAAAAGAAACATATAAGTTGTAACAATCCCTATGAATTCCCAAAGAAATTAGCTTGGGACCATAATATACCAGCGATATCAGACCAACTTTATGTATTTGCAAACCAACATAGAGGAATAGCAGAATGTTATAATAAAGTAGATTATATAGTGATTGATTCACCAATTATGTTTTCTACAATTTATCATAGATATTATACAAAAGGATATCCTGCCGAATTTTATGGAGAACCTTTCCATAATTTAGTTATTGATTTACATAAAAAATATGATAGTATCAATATCTTATTAGAACGAGGTGAAACAATACACAATGATGATGAACGATTCCAAGATTATCAGCAATCACTAGAAATTGATAAATTGTGTAAAAAAATATTAGAAGAAAATAACATTCCTTACCATACAATCAAAGTTGATGGTAAATCAGTAAAAAAAATTATAAAATTACTTGATGTTAAATAATAAACAAAAATATCAATATGAGTTTCTAAGAAACAATCCTATATTAAGAAATGCAGGGCCTTGGGAAGATGATATATACAGACATAATTACAAATTCGCTTTTGAGCATTTTGATAAGTTTACTATATTATGTCCTCAAGAGGTTTTTCCTAAAACAGATTATTTAAATAAGTTACAAGATGTAATTAGAAGTTATCCTGAGAAAGAAATTTACATATCGTGTAGTACTACATCAAATTTTGAATTTTCACTAGACCCTTTAATAAACATTATGTTTTGGAGAGATGTATATAGTAGAAATAAAATCGCATGGGAAAGTGGTGATATACCTATTTTTGATGAATCGTATTATAACAATATCAATAAAACAAATAAATTTTTATTTATATCAAGAAAACAAAGAAAGATACGAGATTATGTTTTTTCAAAATTAGATACAATATCAAATAATGATTATACATACTTTGATGGTATTGTAAGATATGCAAAATGGCCAGAGCAAGGTTGGGAAGATAAAAACTGGGAAAAACAGAATCAAGATAATTTCCCTACATTAATAGAAGTAATTGAGGAACATAAAAAAAGTTATTTAACATTTGTTTTAGAAACAGATGCGAGTTCTTGTATGACACAAATTAGTGAAAAATCATTTTTACCTTTCCTTACAAAATCATTACCAATCATATGTAGTACTAGGGAGCTAAATAAGGAAATAAAAGAAATGGGATTTTATACATTTAATGATATGTTTGGTTTTGGTGATACAGTAAATGAAACAGAAAATCTTGATAATTTTACTAAAACAATAAATTTGGTAAATCAAATGAAAATAAATAAAATTGAGAAATTTTATAATGATAATATAGATAAGATAGAACACAATTATAATTTAATAACGTATTTATTGTGGGGAAAGTCTATCGTAGAACATAAAGTAGATAAATTTAACAAAAAAGACTTGGATATATGAAAATAATTTCGTATATTTGTATAACAAATAAAAATAGATAAAATGGCAAACTTACAAGAAATCGCTAAAAAGTTCAGAGTATCAGATAATTTTCTGAACTCAAAAGAAGATGCTCTATTAATAGTAGCATCATCATTACAAGATATCATTGGTGAATTAAACCGAAATGATAAACGAGGTATTGATGAGAATGGAAAACAATCCATTATCACTAAATTAGAAAAATTAATTGATTTTAGTAAAGAAGTAAAAAACTCTTCATTCTAAAATGGCGTTTTTCGAGGATAATAACACAACTAAGAAGGTAAACAACTCTCTATGGGTAGAGAAGTACAGACCTTCCAAACTAACAGAATATGTTGGTAATGAACATTTAAAGGATAAGGTAAAGGATTATCTTGAAAGTGGAGAAATCCCTCATCTTTTATTCTTCGGTAAAGCAGGTACAGGTAAAACAACATTAGCTAAGTTAATAGTTAATTCAATTGATTGTGACCATATAATCATAAATGCATCTGATGAAAACAATGTAGATACAGTTCGTAATAAAGTAAAGGGATTTGCTTCAACTGTTGGTTTCAAAGATATGAAAATAATCATACTTGATGAGTTTGATTATATGACACCAAATGCACAAGCAATCTTAAGAAACCTAATGGAAACGTTCTCAAGACATTGTAGATTTATCCTAACTTGTAATTATGTTGAGAAAGTAATCTCACCAATTAGAAGTAGAACACAAGAATTTCAGATTGTACCTCCAACTAAAAAAGATGTTGCAGTACAAATCTCACAGATTTTAGGTAAAGAAGGTGTGGGTTTTCAACCAAAAGACCTTGTACCTATCATTGATTCTTCATATCCTGATATTAGAAAGATTATCAATACTTGTCAGTTAAATTCATCTAAAGGACAATTAAAACTCGATACAACCTCTGTAATTGATTCTGATTTAAAATCAAAGGTAGTAGAGATTCTTAAAGGAAAGGATGCAAAACCCAACAAATGGAAAAACATTAGACAGGCTGTTGCTGATTCTCGTACACAAGATTTTACAGAACTATATACATTCTTATATGAAAAGGTAGATGATTATGGTGGTACTAATACTTCAAACATAATTCTAATTCTTTCAGAATCACAACACAAAGATGCATTGGTAGTAGATAAAGAAATTACTTTTATGTCTTGTATAATTCAAATAATAGGAATTTTATGATATATTTTTTTGGAGATAGTTTTACTTGGGGACAAGGATTATATTTTGAAAAATGGCACGAAAAAGGAATTAAAAGTGATTTGATGGCAAAACATATGCCTGATACATTTCCTCAAGAGTGTTTATCATATGATGATAATAAAATTAGAAAAGAAAGACATTTTCCAAACCTAGTTGCAAAACATTTTGATAGAGATTATATTACAGATTGGCATAATGGTGGAACTAATTATAATGTTTTAAGATTTTTAGGATTAGTTACAGGTTCACCAATACAAGATATTACAGTTTTTCAGTTTACATCTCCATTGAGAATGCATCATCCACTTGTTCCACCACCAACTCCAAAAGGTTGGCCAGAGATAATACCAACTAGAAAAGAATTACCCTTGGATGTAATGAATGATATTGAAGCATCTTATCACAATAATAATGTTGGTAGTTGGATTAAAGAAATGAAGAATTTAACTGATAGACAAGAAGATAAAGATGTAGTAGAAATTTATAAATTGGCATATGAACAGGCATGGTTAGTAGATTATGTTGCACCACATTGTTCAAACAATGGTATTACATGGATTGGATTTGGTTGGTGGCCAGAAACAGGTCAAATATTAAAAGAATTTTTTCCACAACATTATGTTCCTTTATACTATAAGGGTAAGGAACATTTTGGTTTTGAATCTCTTCTTGAATTAGATAACTTAAAATTAAAAAATAAATTTGAATGTCCTGATGAACATTTATCATCAGAAGGACATGAGGTTATTGCGAAATCAATAATAAAAAAAATAGAAACAGACGGCCTATTTGATAATAATAGGATAAAATCATTTAAATTAACATAATGGCAAAAATTATAGGAATGAATAATGGTGGTGGGAATACACCTCCACCTCAACAACCAAAGATAGATTTATCTAAGGCAACAGAAATGAAATGTCAAGAATGTGGTGGTACTGTGTTTATACCAGGTACTAAGTTCTTGAAGATTTCAAAAATGATAACAGGTACTCCACAAGATGCAATCATACCGGTAGAATTATATCTATGTGGGGATTGTGGTGAAATCAATAAAGAGTTATTACCAAAGGAATTACAGAATAATGGCTAAATCTTTATTTGACCACATAAAGGCAGTAACACAATTTCAAGACCCAAAGTATTGGGATAAACTTGAGGATGATGATAAGAAAACTTGGAGTAACTATATGGTACATCGTTTTCTTTCTATGAATCCTGATTGGATAGAAGTTCTTTCAGAGATACAACCATACACACAAGTTTTAGAACCGAAACAATTATATCTTGCTCTTATTGGTATATTACCAAAGGGTAGATATTATTTGAAATATACAAAAGGAAAGAAATCTGAAAAATATGAATCTTGGTTAGTTGATTTACTAATTAATGAATTTATGTGTTCAACAAAAGAAGCCGAAGATTATTGTGAAATACTATATTCAACCAAAGAAGGGAAAGAAAATATAAAATATATTTGTGAGAAATATGGTATTGATAAAAAACAAATAACTAAACTTAAGTTAAAGATATGAAAATTACTCAGTTAATAACGATAGTAATACCATCTTACAATGAAGAAAGATATATCTATAACACTTTATGGAAAATATCAAGACAAAGATTTATTGGTAGTTTAGAAGTTATTATAGCTGATGGTAATTCTACTGATGATACACTTAAATTTATAAATAAGGCCTCTGAAGATTTCAAAAACTTATCAATTAAAGTTATAAAAGGAGGTAAGGTTGGTTATGGTAGAAATCAAGGAGCTAAAATAGTAACAACTCCTTATATTCTGTTTATGGATGCGGATTCTATTCTTATAGAACAAGATATACTAATGGAATCACTAAAGTACTTAGAAACACACGAAATAATATCAGTAAAACAAAAATCAATAACACCAGAAGATAGAAAATCAACATACACTTACAAAATATTAGATTGGATTAGAAAAATAATGCCAATCACATTTTGTACAGGTTGTTTCTTCTTAATATCAAAAAAGAAATTTGATGAATTAGGGGGATTTGATGAAACCTTACAAAACTCAGAGGATTTTTGGTTAAGTAAAAAGGTTAAAACCTCTAAGTTTAAAATATTAGATAAACATATAGGCCAAGATAATAGAAGATTTTTAAAAATTGGATATTGGGGATTCTTAAAACTTAATATTTTAAATTATATAAACTTTTGGAATATTAAATGGTTTAAACAAGATGTTGGTTATTGGAATTAAATCACTTTTTGCTTGGATATATCAAATAATTTTCGTATATTTACATAGTAAATAAAACATAAAAGTATGGCAAGAGTAAGTTATTCTCAGTATGGTATGTATAGTTCATGCCAACAACAGTACAAATTAAATTATATTGATAAGTTAGGTATTAGTAATGCTAATATTCATCTTATCTTTGGTTCAGCAATGCACGAAGTAGTACAACATTTCTTAGATGTAATGTATAATGTTACTAAAAAACAGGCATTACAACTAAACCTAGAAGAAATGTTACATTCTAAACTAGTAGAACATTTCATGAAGTACAAAGATAAGATGGGTGAAGATGACCCATGTACCCAAGCAGAACTTGGTGAGTTCTTTGAAGATGGTAAGAAAATCTTAAAATACTTCACAAGTAAATTAGATAAGTTATACACTAAAAGTGGATTCGAACTAGTAGCAATAGAACAGAGATTAAATGCAGAGATTAAACCTGGTGTTAACTTCATTGGTTTTATTGATGTACTTCTAAAAGATAAAGTTAAAGATGAATACATTATCATTGATTTAAAAACTGCTACAAGAGGTTGGAGTAAGTATCAAAAGAATGATAAGGTTAAAACATCACAGATGTTACTATATAAGAAGTTCTATTCTGAAAAGTATAACATACCTCTAAACAAGATTAAAGTAGAATATCAAATACTTAAACGAAAAATAGCAGAAGGATTAGATTTTCCTATCCCAAGAATATCTAAGTTTGTTCCTGCAAATGGTACTCCATCTATGAACATGGCTTGGAAAAACTTTATGGGATTTGTTGATTCTGTATTTGGTGAGAATGGTGAGATTATACAAACAGATTTTCCAACTAATAAAGGTAAACCTTGTGATTGGTGTGAATTCAAAGAAAGAGGATTATGTTCCGCTTGGAATTAGTATGTTTTTTAGATTTATATATATTTATATAAAACAATACAAAACAAGTTATGGCAAATACAAAACTTACAACAGTAAAAATTATTAAAGATATCTATTCTAAATTTAAAAGATTATCATTCGATTCAAACATTACATTACAAAAACTAGTAAATCGTTCTGTTGATAAATACGTTGAAGATGATTCATTTAGAACAGAAATCAATAATTATGAAAATTTGAAAGAAAGCGGTTCAGTATTTTAAAAACAAAAAAAGAAAAAAACAAAAAATGAGTACAGAAAAAGCAAGTGGACCTCAGTTAAATTCACTTAGAGATAATTTTAATGAATTAGTTTCTAAGAAAAGAATGGTCGGTAGCACGAAAAGAGTAATTTGGAAATCTAAGAGAAGATTCGGAAACATTTAAAAAAATTATTAATTAAGGTTATATGAGTAAAAAGAAGAAAATTTTATTACTATCTGATGATTTAAGAATGTCATCAGGTATCGCAACAGTATCCAAAGAATTAGTTTTAGGAACTTTAGATAAGTTTCATTGGGTTCAATTAGGAGCGGCAGTTAATCATCCTGAAAAAGGTAAAGAAATAGATTTAGGAAATGATGTTCGTAAAACAACAGGTATCAAAGATGCTTCTCTTAAAATCATTCCATGGACTGGTTATGGTGATGCAAATATTCTAAGAGAGTTGATAATGAGACATCAACCTGATGCTATTCTTCATTTCACAGACCCAAGATATTGGAGATGGTTGTATGATATGGAGGCTGAAGTTAGACAAAACATTCCAATCTTATTTTATCATATATGGGATGATTTACCAGACCCTGATTACAACAGAAATTACTACGAAAGTTGTGATTGGTTAGGATGTATCTCAAGACAAACTTATGGTATCGTAAGTAGAGTTGGTAATATAGAATCAGAAACAATAAAAACTCTTGAAGATTGGCAAGTTGATTATGTACCACATGGAATCAATTCTAATACATACAAACCAACAGAAGTTCCAAGTGATTTTAGAAAACAAGTTACAGGTGGTAAAGATTATAAGTTTGTTCTATTTTGGATGAATAGAAATATCAAACGAAAACAACCATCAGATGTTATTTGGGCATTCAAAAAATTCGTTGATGGATTACCAGAGGAAGATAAAAATGAAGTTTGTTTAATAATGCATACTGCACCAAGAGATAAAAATGGAACAGATTTATTTGCAGTAGCTGAGAAAATTGCACCTGGATTAGATATCAAATTTTCAACAGAAAGAATAAATCAAAAAGAACTTAATTACATTTATAATATTGCAGATTGTACAATCAATATTGCAGGTAACGAAGGATTTGGATTAGTAACTGCTGAATCAGTAATGGCAGGTACTCCTATCATTGTAAATGTTACAGGTGGATTACAAGACCAATGTGGATTCAAAAAGAAATCAACTAAAAAATACTTTACTGCTCAAGATTACAAACAAATCGGTTCACTTCACAATTACAGAGAATGGCAAGATAAGGTAACACATGGGGAATGGGTAAAACCAATTTTCCCAAAGGTTCAAACAATGGTTGGTTCACTTCCAACACCTTATATAATAGATGATAAAGTAGATGTGTATGATGTTGCCGATTCAATTAGATATTGGTATGATAAAACACCAGAACAAAGAACTAAAGCTGGATTAAAAGGTAGAACTGAGTTTTTAGGTGAAATGGGATTGAATTCTGAAAATATGTGTAAAACACTTGTTGATGGAATTGAAACTACATTTAAAAATTGGAAACCAAAGAAAAAGTTTAACGTTTATAAAATTAGGTAATGAGTAAACCTATTTTCGTAATTAGATTTCCTGGTTATTGGACTCAACAACAGGTTGAGTTATCAAGAAACGCAATACATCAAAGAAAAGAACTAAACGAAGATTATCATGTAATTGTATTACAAGATAACGAAATACATTCAAGTACTAAATTTGAATGTTATAACTCACCACACGAACCAGAAAAGTTGGAAGAGGTAACAAGACTAACTGAATTATCAATCCAACGATGTTTAAGACAAGAAGAAGAAAAATTAAATAAAGAAAATGAGTAAACCAATATTAGTATTTCAGGCACCAATAGCAACTAGAAGTGGTTATGGTGACCATTCAAGAGATATCTTGAAATCATTATTTGAATTAGATAAGTATGATGTTAAAGTTGTACCAACTAGATGGGGAAATACCCCACAAGACCAAATTAATCCACAAACTGAGTTTGGACAAAGGATATTACAAAATATCGTAACTCAATTAAATACACAACCAGATATTTTTATACAAGTATCAGTTGCTAATGAATTTAAAAAAGTTGGTAAATATAATATTGGAATTACTGCAGGAGTAGAAACAACATTAGCACCACAAGAGTTTATTCAAGGTGGTAATAATATGGATTTGATAATAACTCCATCTCAATTTACTAAAGATGTATTAGTTAAATCATCTTATACACAAGTAGATAAAAATACTAACCAAAAAGTAGGAGAATTAAAAATACAAAAACCAGTTGAGGTTTTATTTGAAGGAGTTGATACTAATATTTTTAATGGTAAATCTAAATCATCAATATTAGAATCAGTTGATACAGATTTTAATTTCTTATATGTTGGTCATTGGTTACAAGGGGATTTAGGACATGATAGAAAAGATACAGGAATGATGATTAAAACATTTTGTACCATTTTTAAATCATTACCAAAAAACCAACAACCTGGTCTTATACTAAAAACATCATCAGCTGGGTTTTCTGTAATGGATAGGGAAGAAATTTCTAAAAAGATTAAAGATATAACTAAAGAGTTTGGTGATAAGTGTCCTCCTATTCATTTAGTATTCGGAGATTTATCTGAATCAGAGTTAAATGATTTATACAATGATGATAAAGTTAAATCATTTGTAATGTTTACCAAGGGAGAAGGATATGGTAGACCACTTGCAGAGTTTGCAACAACAGGTAAACCAATTATAGTTTCAGATTGGAGTGGATATAAAGATTTCTTACCAAGTGAAAATACTGTTTACTTAGAGGGTGAACTAAAAGAGGTTCATCAATCGGCACAAAACAAGTTCTTGTTAAAAGAATCTAAATGGTTTTATGTAGATTACTCAAAAGCAGCAAGTAAGATTTTTGATGTATATAAAAACTATAAAAAATATCTAAAACAATCAGAAGGATTGAAAACAAATATAAATAGTAATTTTTCATTGGATAAAATGACAAGTAAATTATCTAAAATATTTGATAAATATGTAAAAGTTAAAAAACATATTGAACTAAAATTACCAACTATTAAAAAACTATAATGGCAAATTTTACAAGACAATATACTAAATTTTTAAAACCTGAGAGAAGAATACCTCGTAGTGAGATTAGACCAAGAAATATCTATCGTATAACTACATATAGAGGTGGTAATCCTCCAACAAAAACGGCTGAGGAATCAAGATATGTTTTTGTAATAGGAATTCTTGATAAAAAAATACATTGTATAAAAATAAATCCAATCAATCCACTACACTTTACACAATTGATTGGCAGATTAAGAGATAAAAGATTACCACTAAGTTCAGATTTACGATTAGAATTAATGTTAAAGAAATTTGATAGAACTGGTAATTCACTTTTTGATGGATATATTAAAAATAATAAGAATGTGTATCGTAAAGACTTTAATAATTACAGAACTTATTTTTTAGATAAAATACAGAATGTATATGAAATTAGATTTGAACAGGATATATTAGAAAATCTTTTTGGAGAAAAAACAACATCCTCTCAAAAAAGACAGATAATAAAAGATGAACAATCCGAAATAGACTCACCAGATGACAATTAGTTACGCAATTACAGTTTGTAACGAGATAGAAGAAATAACAAAACTACTTAATTTCTTACAAACTAATATTAGAAAAGAAGATGAAATTGTAATTCAATATGATGAAACCTCTGTTACAGATGAAGTAAAAGAGTATGTTACATTAATGGATTCAATGCACGAAAATCATAAAGTAATTGGATTCCCACTTAATAAAGATTTTGCAACATTTAAAAATAATCTTAAATCTCATTGTAGTAAAGATTATATCTTTCAAATAGATGCTGATGAAATTCCACATGAATTTTTGGTAGAATATATAGGACAAGTACTAGAAGATAATCCTGTTGATATTGTATTTGTACCAAGAGTAAACACAGTTGAAGGATTGACACAATCACATATTGATAAATGGAAGTGGAATGTAAACGAAAATGGTTGGGTAAACTTTCCTGATTATCAAACAAGGATTTATAAGAATACAGATGATGTAAAGTGGATGAATAAAGTACACGAAAGAATTACAGGATATGATACATTCTCAAACTTTCCTGCAGAGGAACAATGGAGTTTATATCATCCAAAACAAATAGATAGACAAGAACAACAAAATCAATTTTATGAAACAATTTAAACCTTTAGGGGATAGAGTTTTGGTAAAACCAAACGAAGTTAAAGAAGAAAAATCAGGTGGTGGAATTATCATTTCAGAATCTATGACACATGGAAAAAAAGTCCAAGGTGAAGTTATTGAAGTAGGAGCAGGTATATTTTCACAGAATGGAGAAAGAATACCAATGACTGTACAAGTAGGTGATACTATATTATATGAAAAAGGACAAGGTACAAATGAAATAAAAATAGGTGAAGAAACTTATCTATTATTTAATGAACATCAACTAATTGGTATTGTAAAATGAAACTAAAAGATTATTACAAGATGTACCTAACACTACATCAAAATAAAAATTGTATCAGATTACATTTTATAGGACAATGGGTAACTCTAATTAGTGCCTTTCTAATTTTTTATCATTGGTTATGGTATCTAATACCAATTATACCATTTATTATATATCCATTTGCATGGAGTGGTCATTATCTATTTGAAAAGAATGAACCCGCTGCATTTAAAGACCCAGTCAAAGCAAAACTATCTGATTGGATGATGTTTTGGGATATACTAAGAGGAAAAATAAATATATTTTAAATATGAAAATACTAGTAACAGGTGGTGCAGGTTTTATTGGAAGTAATCTTATTAAGAGATTAAAAGATGATGGTCATCGTGTTGTAGTAATAGATGACTATTCAACTGGTGATAGAAAAAATCATATAGAAGGTGTAAAGTATATAAACGCAGATATTGAACAGATAGAATACATTAAAGGACAGGATATTGATTTATGTTTTCATCTAGGTGCAGTATCAAGAGTACAACCATCATTTGATGACCCAACCGAATGTTTACGAGTTAATGTAAATGGAACTGAAAAGGTAATGGAATGGGCAGATAATTGGGATATACGAGTTGTATATGCTGGTTCATCTTCTAAACACCATGACCCTACCGATTCACCATATGCTATGTACAAATATCTTGGAGAAGAAGTTTGTAAGTTATACAAAAATAGTTTTGATGTTGATGTTAGAATTGCTAGATTCTATAATGTATATGGACAAGGTGAATCATTAGATGAAAAATATGGTAATGTAATTGGTATTTGGAGAACAAAGAGCTTCAATTGTGAAAAACTACCAATTGTAGGAGATGGAGAACAAAGAAGGGATTTTACTCATGTAGATGATATAGTAGATGGTTTGATTAAAATATCAGAAACAGATGATATACACGAAGATGCATGGGAACTTGGTTGTGGAGTAAACTACTCAATAAATCAGTTGGCAGGATTCTTTAATGAAAGATTCGAAACTGAAACAATTTACATACCAGAACAAAAAGGGAATTATAGAGAAACTCTTAATACCAATACAGATGCTATTGATAGATTAGGGTGGAATCCACAAGATAGATTAGAAGATTATATAAAAAGTTTATAATGATAGGAATCATAGGACAAGGTTTTGTTGGTAATGCAGTTTACCAAAAATTTAAAAAATATTATGATGTACTTACATATGATTTAGATGAAACAAAATCTAATTCCACAAAAGAAATGGTTATACATCAAAGATATGTATTTCTTTGTTTACCAACTCCAATGAATAAAAATGGAAGTTGTAATGTTGATATAATAGAAAAAGAATTAGATAATATAGATTTGATTGCAGATAATCAAGAAACTGTAAAAACAATTATAATTAAATCAACTGTTCCACCAGGTACAATAGAAAAATGGAATGAAAAATATGAATCATTAGATATAATATTTAATCCAGAATTTTTAACTGAAGCAAATGCTGTATCTGATTATGAGAATCAAGATAGAATTATATTAGGTGGTGTAAGACCTGCAACTACTGAATTGAAAACTATATTTTCAAAAGTATTTCCAAAGGCACATATAATCAAAACAGATTCAACTCATGCCGAGATGGTTAAGTATTTAACCAATACATTCTTAGCAACAAAGGTATCTTTTGCAAATGAAATTTATCAACTATGTCAAGTAGTAGGAACAGATTACGATAAAGTAATTGAATATGCAACTTTAGATGATAGGTTAGGAAAATCACATTGGAATGTACCAGGTCATGATGGAGATTTTGGATTCGGTGGACATTGTTTTCCAAAAGATTTATCTGCACTTTTACATTTATCTAATAAGTTTGGAACAATTAATAATGTTCTACAATCAACTAAAGATACTAATGATGAAATTAGAAAAAATAGGGATTGGGAACAAATGAAAGGAAGAGCCGTAGTATGAAAGTAACTTTTATATATGCATACGAAAATGAAGAATGGTCAACACCACTTGCACTTGCAACTGAATTTGGTTCATTGGGTTGGGAAGTAGAAATAGTTTCTATTGGTTCTAATAGATTACGAAATTGGAATGATACTCAAATAAGAAAGTGGTTAGATGATAAACCAAACTCAGATATTGTTTTGTTTATGGATTGGGGTAGATTTGATTCTCCTTTATTAGATAAGAAATTAGTAAATGCATTTTGGGTACAAGAAAGTGGAGATGACCCACAAAACTTTGATAGAAACTTTCCTAAATCAGAAAGGTTTCATATAACTCTTTCACCTGATTTTGAATCAACAACTGAATATCGAAAAAGAAATCAAGATGCAGATTGGTGGACACACTTTGCAGATACTAGAGTTCAGTTTCCTATGGATATACCAGCTGAATATGTTGCAGTAACCACACGAGGAATGGGTAGTTCGGAATTTTTAGATACATTAACCAATCATAGTGATGGTGGAGTTGGAAATCAAAATGGATTTGATTCCAAACAACATACTGAGTTTCTTAACAAAGGATTGATGGTTATTCAGAATTCAAGATGGGGTGAGGTAACTCGTAGAATATTTGAAGGTATGGCTTGTGGTAAAATGGTTCTATGTGATAGATTACATGAGAACAAAAAATTACACGAACTATTTATTGATGGAGAAGATATAGTTTATTATGATGATATAGTAGATTGTATTAATAAGATGAATAAATACAGAGAAGATGAGAAAGAAAGAGAAAGAATCGCTAGTAATGGATTTAAAAAAGTTTTAGAGAATCATACTCAAAAACAAAGAGTAGAATTTTTAATAGAAAAATATAACGAATGGAAAAACTCCCATTAAGTATTGGTATATTATCTTGGAAAAGTGGACAAACTTTAGTTAACACTTTACAAACTTATTTTGATAGAAAATTTCTTCATCAAGTAAATGATGTATGTATTTTATTTCAAGAAGTTTCAGAACAAGATAAACAAATAGCAGAACATTTTAATATTCCTTACATTGGATTAAATGATAATATAGGAATAGGACAGGGATTTATACAATTAACTGAACAAGCTAAAACTGATAATGTAATGGTTTTAGAACACGATTGGAAATTAATTGAAGATGCTCAAATAACAATAGATAGAGTAAAGAGTGGAATTGAGTTATTGGATAATGGATATTCTTGTATCAGATATAGACACAGAAAAGAACCAGGTCATCCACATTTTTCTTTTAGATATCAAGGTAAGGAATTAGATTATTACGATAGAGAAATAGAATGTACATCACCACACCTCTTAGATTCAGTTCATTGGTGTGACCCATTTGAAAAGTTTCCACAACATATTGGAAAAGAAGGTGAGTACTTTACTACAACATCTCGTTATGGTAATTGGACAAACAATCCTTGTTTATATAAAAAAGATTTTTATTTAGAAACAGTAAAACAATTCGCAGGTGAGGGAATTGCATTAGAAGGTAACATCTCAAAGTGGTGGGCTAAACAAACTTACAAAGTTGCTCATGGTGAGGGATTATTCAAACATATAGATGAGGGTAAACATGGCAGATAAAATTAAATTAGTTATATTCGATTTGGATGGGGTTCTTGTAGAAGCAAAGAACATTCATTATGATGCACTTAATGATGCATTGGGTAAGGAATATGCAATTAGTTGGAACGAACACTTATCTACTTACGATGGATTAAAAACCAATCAGAAGTTAGATATGTTAACCGAAAGAAAAGGATTACCTACATCATCTCATACAGATATTTGGATTCATAAACAAAAACTAACTTTAGAAAAACTAAAACAATTAGAACCAAGTGATGTTCTTATTGAATTAATGGATAGTTTAGTTGAACGAGGATATAAAATAGCAGTATGTTCAAACTCAATTAGAAAAACAGTTCTAACTGTACTTTCAAAGTTGGGTATTATGGAATTTATGGATTACATTATTTCAAACGAAGATGTTGAAAATAGTAAACCACATCCTGAGATGTATTGGAATGCAATATCAAAGATGAAATGTTTACCAGAGGAAACTTTGATAGTAGAAGATTCACCTTATGGATTACTTGCAGCAGCTCGTTCTAAATCACACATACTTAGAGTTAAGAATACAAAACAAACTAATTTAAAAAACATAAATAACAAATTAAAACAAATAGAAATGGGAGAACAACAATCAACACCAGCATGGAGAGATGAAACATTAAATGTTTTAATTCCAATGGCAGGAGCAGGAAGTAGATTCCAACAAGCAGGATATACTTTTCCAAAACCACTTATTGAAGTAAAAGGAAAACCTATGATTCAAGTGGTGGTAGAAAATCTAAATATCAAAGCAAACTTTATCTATGTAGTACAGAAAGAACATAGAGAAAAATATAACTTAGATACTTTGTTAAATTTAATCACACCAAATTGTAAAATTGTTGAAGTAGATGGTATTACAGAGGGTGCAGCTTGTACTGCACTTCTTGCTAAAGAATATATAGATTCGGAAAATCCTTTATTCTTCGCTAACTCAGACCAGTTCGTAGAATGGGATTCAAATGAGTTCTTATATAAAATGAACGAAACAAATGCAGATGGTGGGATTGTATCATTTAGAGCAACACACCCAAAGTGGAGTTTTGCTAAGATAGATGAACAAGGATTAGTAACTGAAGTTGCTGAAAAGAATCCTATATCAGATATAGCAACAGTTGGATATTATTATTGGAAGAATGGTTCTGATTTTGTAAAGTATGCAGAAGAAATGATTGAAAAGGATATCAGAGTAAATGGAGAATTCTATGTTTGTCCTGTATTTAATCAAGCAATTGAAGATGGAAAACAGATTCGTACCTTTGATATTCCTAAGATGTGGGGATTAGGTACACCAGAAGATTTAAAAGAATATTTAGAAAATTATAAATAAATTTGGTAAATCCAAATAAAATTCGTATATTTGTAGTTACATATGAAGTTAATATCACATAGAGGAAATATAAATGGTAAGATTGAAAAGTTTGAAAACAATCCAAACTATATAGATACTGCTATTGAACAAGGATATGATGTAGAAATAGATTTACGATATCATCAACATGAATTTTGGTTAGGGCATGATGAACCAAATTATGAAGTTACTTTAAAATGGTTAACTGATAGAAAGGATTTTCTATGGATTCATTGTAAAGATTTAATAACAATTGATATGTTAAGAGAATTACAAATTCATAATAAAGTTAATTTACATTATTTCTTTCACGATGAAGATGATTGTACAATAACTTCAAAAGGAGATTTATGGGTTTATCCTGGTAAACAACCAGTTAAGAATAGTATAGCAGTAATGCCTGAATGGCATCGAGATGATGTTAGTTTATGTAAAGGAATCTGTTCAGACAATATAATAAATTTTAAAGAATGAAAATACTAATAACAGGAGTTGCAGGATTACTTGGAAGTAGATTAGCAGATTGGATTATAGAAAACAAACCAGAAGTTGAGGTAATTGGAGTAGATGATTTAAGTGGTGGTTATTTGGAGAATATTAATCCAAAGGTTGAATTATGGCAAATGAATATTACAGAACATCCAATTGAAAACATATTTGAATTTCATCAAATTGATTATGTTTTTCATTTTGCGGCTTATGCTGCTGAAGGATTATCTCCTTTCATTCGTTGTTACAATTATGATAATAACTTAAAGGCAACTGCCAAGATTGTTAATGAGTGTATTAAACACGATGTTAAGAGATTGGTATTTACTTCAACACTTGCTGTATATGGACATGGTGATGGTGGTATATTTAACGAAACCCAAGTACCAAAACCAATAGACCCATATGGAGTTGCAAAGTATGGATGTGAAATGGATATACAAATTGCTGGTGAACAACATGGATTGGATTGGTGTATTATCAGACCACATAATGTTTATGGTGTAAAACAAAACATATGGGATAAGTACAGAAATGTATTAGGTATTTGGATGTTCCAACATTTGAATGGTGAGGATTTAACTATCTTTGGAGATGGTGAACAAACAAGAGCATTTAGTTTTATTGATGATTCATTAGAACCATTATGGAATTCAGCAGTGAGAAAAGAAGCATCAAAAGAAATTATTAACTTGGGTGGTGTTGAAGAAATATCTATAAATGAAGCATCTTCAGTATTATTACAAGTTCTAGGAAAAGGAACAAGAACCTATTTAGAACCTAGACATGAAGTTAAACATTCAATACCTACATTTCAGAAATCAATTGATTTGTTAGGGTTTGAACACAAAACAGATTTAGTAGAAGGGTTAACCCAAATGTGGGAATGGGCGAAAGTACAACCAATGAGAGAAAGATTTGTATGGCCTGAATACGAATTAGATAAAGGAATTTATAGTTTTTGGAAAAATGAGTAAAATAGGATTTACAGCAGGTAACTTTGATTTATTACATCCTGGTTACATTTATACTTTTGAAGAAGCAAAGAAACATTGTGATAAGTTTTTTGTATTTCTACACGCAGACCCATCTGAATATAGAAATAATAAATACAAACCAGTAGTTCCTTTATATGAAAGGTATAAAACTCTAATGGCTATTAAATACATTGATGCAGTTTATACTTACAAAACAGAAGAAGAATTATTAGAGTTAATTAAGTATTGGAAACCTGATGTAAGAATATTGGGTGAAGATTATATTGGGAAATCATTTACAGGAGATGAATTACCTATTGAAGTTATTTACACTACTCGTTCACACGAATGGTCAACAACTAAAATTAAAAATCTAATTACAAAACAAACAATTAAACAAAATCCTGATATACTAAAAGATGAATAGACCAGAACAATCAATTCCATTATTTAAAGTTTATATGAATCCATCAGCAAAAGATGCTGCTTGTGAAGTATTAGATAGTGGTTATATAGGACAAGGACCAAAAGTAGATGAATTTGAAAAACAAATTGGAAATTACTTTGGTAATAAAAAAGTAGTAACAGTAAATGCAGGAACATCAGCATTACATTTAGCATTACATCTTTTGAAGAAACCTAAAGAAGATTGGATGGAAGATGTATTTCAAGGAGTTGCTTGGGTATCCCACAACTGGCCAGGTATTCAAGATGGTGATGAAGTTTTAGCAACTCCTCTAACTTGTACTGCTTCAAATTGGCCAATCGTAGCGAATAACCTTAAAATCAAATGGGTAGATATAGACCCAAAAACTCTTAATATGGATTTGGAAGATTTAGAAAGAAAATTAACTCCAAAAACAAAAGTTATTATGGGAGTTCATTGGGGTGGATATCCATTAGATTTAGAAAAAATAAGAGACATCAGACTTAGATTTAGAAAAGAACATGGGTGGGCTCCTGCTTTGATAGAAGATGGTGCACATTCAATTGGTACAAAATACAAAGGAGAGTATTTAGGTAATCATGGAAACTTCGTAATGAACTCATTACAAGCAATTAAACACATCACATCAGTAGATGGTGGTATATTATATTGTCCACATGAAGAATTATACGAAAGAGCTAAATTACTTAGGTGGTATGGTATTGATAGAAACCCTAAAGGAAGAACTGATTTCAGATGTGAGGCAGATATAGAAGAATGGGGATTTAAATTTCATATGAATGATTTATGTGCAGCAATTGGTATGGAAAACTTTAAATCAGTAGATACCATAATTTCTAAACACAAAGATAATGCACAATATTATGATGATAATCTAAACGATGTAAATGGAGTTACCTTATTGGAAAGAGAAGAAGGATTTGAATCTGCATTTTGGATTTATACAATGTTGGTAGATGATAGACCATCTTTCTATGAGTATATGAAAGAGTGTAACATTACAGTATCTCAAGTACACGAAAGAAATGATAAACATAGTTGTATGGCTGAATTTAAATCAGAACTACCTAACTTGGATAAAACAATTGGTAACATAGTATCTATACCAGTTGGTTGGTGGATTACTAACGAAGAAAGAGAATATATTGTAGATTGTATTAAAAAATGGAAGTAACCTTATTATCATTATTGGAAAGTGATTTACCATTTTTAATTGAAGTTAGAAATGATGAATCAACTCGTTCTCAATTAGGAAATGATTCTTTATTTACATTAGAAGATTGTAAAGAATGGTTTACAAAAGAACAGCCAGAGTGGTTACTTATTATAAACCATAATTTAACTAAAGTTGGATATATGAGAATCGATGGTGATACAATAGGTATTGATATTCATCCTAATTTTCGTAGAAAAGGATATGCAAGATTGGCATATCAAAAATATTTAGAAAATACTGATTATGCTGACCTTTGGGTTTTTGAAGATAATCATGCTAAGAAACTATATGAAGAATTGGGATTTGTAGAAACAGGTGAATACGAAACGTTAAGAGATAGAAAGTATTTGAAAATGATATACGAAAAATGAAAGTAGCATTAATGTTAACAGGACTTGCTAGAAAAGTTCAAGAAGGATATGATGGTTTTTGGAAATATATTATTGATAATAATGATGTGGATTTATATCTTCATGCTTGGGAATCTAAACCAGATGAAGTAACTAATAATGAAGATAGTGATATTGTACATCAAGTTTACCCAAATGCAACTTATGTTAATATTGAGAAACCTTTTAAGTTCACAAAATACAGAGAAGGCATAAAAACACCAAGAGATGATAAATCAAGACCTCTTGCAGATTTTGATGTATTTAGTAATTTTAGAAGTTTTCCTATGTATTATTCTTGGCAATCTACTTATGAAAATATCAAATCTTCAAACATTGATTACGATTGTATTATAAGAAGTAGATACGATATTGGTGGAGATAATTTAAATATATCTGAGTTTGATTTAAATAAAATATACACATCAAATCATCATTGGAAAAACAGTCATGTTCACGATGATAATTTTTACATATCAAATCAAAGTAATTCTGATAAAGTATTTACTAATATATTTGAAAATATAGTTGGGTTCAATAGAGATAAAGGTATGATGGATAGTGCAGAAGAAAATCTCACTAAGTACTTAGAAAGAATAGGATTAATAAATATCTCAGAAAAATCAGATAAAATAAAATTTGATTTATTAAGAGATAATAAAGTTTGGTGGCCAAAAGATATAAAATGAAAATAGGAATTAACTTAGTAGGAGTATCTTATAACAATGCAATAACTGGTGGACGTTTACGAAACTATGAAGATGCAATTGAAAACTTCTTCAAGTATATTATAGAACCATTTAGAGAAAATGGAAATGATGTTCAATTTTATTTGTATAGTTATGAAAACGAAAAACAAGATAAGATAGTAGATGATTACACTCCTTGTATCAAATCACAATTTGTAAAACCAGATTATAATAAATTAGGTGGTGGAACACAAGTTTCTGAAGGATACAAAGTTATGTCAGTTAGTTATCTAAATAGTTTAGAACAACTAAAGAATCAAGATTTAGATTTAGTTATATCAACTAGATATGATATTAAGTTTCTTAAAAATCCATTTGAAGAATATAATTTTGATTTTGATAAAATGAATTTCTTATGGAGAGAACCAGAACTTAAACACTTACCAATAGTTAATGATACATTCTTGGTATTTCCATATAAAATGTTAGATAATGTTATTGATTCTATAATTGAAATGGAAGAAAACCCACCACATGGTAAAAATATAGCTATGCATAATTGGTATTTACCAATGGTAAATCAAGTTGGAGAAGATAAAGTACAATGGGTTGATGATGAATTCAGAACTGCAATACAAAATGAGTTATACATATTAACAAGAAAGGCATAATATATGAGTAAATTAATAAGTGGTTATTGGTGGGCATGGAAAGAGATAGAAGCAGGAAAGAAATCTATGCAAACTCTAAGAAAGTATTATCCTGATGCTGATTTGTTTATCAATGTAGATTATGAAGGTGATGTAGATGGATATACCAAAGTAGGTAAAGAACTAAATGCAACAGTTACTCGTAATAATTTTCAGTTAGGATATTGTGGAAACTTTGGTGATAGAGATATAGGATATGATTATTGGTCAAAAGAAAAAGCAGTAGAATGGTTAAGAGGAGTATATGATGCTTGTACTAAAACTGATTCAAAGTATATGATGTTGTTTGAAGAAGATGATTTTGTATTAAAGAACATCTCAATCTTAGATACAGATTTTTCAATAGCAATTCATCCAACTGCACCATCACCAGTTAGAATGAGACCAAATATGATACCAAAACAATTTTTAGATTATTCTAAAGAGATTGGTGGTATTGGAGATTGTCCTGGTTATGCAAGTGGTGGAGGAACTATTTTTAATAGAGAACATTATATGGATAGTTACGAAAGAATATTAGATAAGTTTACAGATGTATATGATGAGTTCTGTAAAATAAATAAAATATTTGGTTGGGAAGATTTTTTATTCCAATACATTTTTATGTTAGGTGGATATGAAGTTACACAAAATCATGATTTATGTGAACTATGGGAAGTACCAAACTTTGAGGGATTTGAAATATTAACTGGTTGTAAAGACCCAAACTTAATTACACTATAATGGATGATGATACTTACACAATACTAGGTTGTATTACAAAATATAAGGCAGATGATATAAGACCTTATGTAGAATCAATTGAACAGACAGGTTTTAAAGGTAGAAAAGTAATGTTGGTATATGATGTACCACAAGAAACTATTGATTATCTTAAATCAAAAGGATGGGATTTGTTTGGAGGAGAACTTCAACAACATATAATCTTACAGAGGTTTAGAGATTTATATAAACTATTAGGTTCAGAAATAAAAGGTACAGTTATTTGGACTGATGTTAAGGATGTGATATTTCAAAAAGACCCAACTGATTGGATTGAACATAATATGGAAGATGATATATTATCATTCTCAGAATGTATCACATTTAAAAATGACCCTTGGGCGTGTGTAAATGCAGGAACTTCTTTTCCTATGGAGTGGGAATGGTTACAAAATAAAACATCTTATTGTGCAGGAACTATCGTTGGTGATGCTTGTTATCTTAGAGATTTATTCATTGATATTTACAGATGGAGTATGACAAGTTCAAATCCAGACCAACTTTCAGACCAAGCAGCTTATAATGTATTAATTAATTTACATCACATTAGTGATTGTGTTCAAACAGTAAAACAAGAAGAAGGATTTGTTACCCAATTAGGAACTGTGTTGGTAAAGAAAGATGAGTTTAAAGATGTTCTATTAGAACCAACACCAATCGTAGATGAAAACTATATAGTAAAGAATCAAAAAGGAGAACCATTCTGTTTAGTACATCAGTACGATAGAATACCAGCATTTAAAGAATTTATTTATAACAAATACAAATAATGAAAGTAGTAATATCAATTTTCTGTTTACCATATGAAATAGATGATTTAGAAAATACACTAAATCAACTAAAGAAGGCATCTCATTATATAGATAAAAAAATAGATTGGTATTTAGATGTAACTATGTGTTTGGCAGATGATATGGTAAATTGGAATAAATCATCTTTACCAAAGAAGTTTTTTGAAGATAAATTATTAAAATTATTATCAACAACAGATTGGTGTACAAAGAATATTCAAACTTCAACAGAAATAAAAGGATGTGTATCTCAGAGAAGATATTCTTTAGAAAAACATAGAGAAGCAGATTACTTTATTTGGTTGGATTGTGATATTATATTTGATGAAAGAACGTTGTTCTATATCGAACAAGGTATGAAAGGTACAAATAAAGATTATTTAAACTCTGTAATTACACCAGAAATAGTTAGAGTTTGGGATAATACTTGGGATTGTATTGTAAATGAACAATTCTTAGATAAACCACTTGAATATCAAAAAACAAATGACCCTTATAAAGATAGTGGTATCAAAGGAGATATTAGTATTGTACCTGTAAATAATTCAAACTCCCCTCAATCAAGATTTAAATTTGCAGGAGGATGGTTCACTTGTATAAGTGGAAAACTTCTAAATAGAATTGGAATACCAGATTCATTTGCTCACTATGGTTATGAAGATACCTTTTTAATGGTGGGTAGTGAAAAACTCGTTAGAGAACAAAATGAAGAAATTCATCAATTCAAAATAAAAAACCTAGTAGTTTGTGAAAACTACAAATATAGAGGACATTATCATTACCTAAATTCTCTCTCAGTTTACGATAGAAGAGAGGAATTTAAAAAAATATCCCACGATAATTTTCTACCAGAATTAAAAAAAATTCAATAAACCTACCCTTTAGTATCTAATACTTATATTTATTCTTGTAAGAAATTACTTACATAAAACAAGTTATACCCAACAATCCCCATAAAAGGGCAGTTCTACACAATTAGTTTATATTAACCGTTTTTTTAATTAGTTACAGTAATCTATTAATAATATAGGAGATTACTTTGAAGTACGCTACATTAAATGTATTTAAAATATTCATTTTGTGTATCTTTGTTTTATTACCGACTGGTTCAAACGAGATTCACACAAGTGATGATAGCCTCATTAAAGTCGGTGAAGTGACCAACGAAATCCGAATGGGACAGTTTGCAGGTAACCGAAACCTAGCAGTTGGTGTCAAGAATATCCTCGAAGAATTATTAATGGATTTAGATTATGATTTATCAGACCAAGCATCTACGCAAATAAATGTAAGATTGGTCTTTTTTGATATAAAAAATATTGGAACATCGGTTGCGGTGTTTCATAAAGATGTTTCACTAACGCAGATTATAGCAATTGGTGAATTAGAAGTCAAGGGAAAAGTTAAAAAACGTACTACTCAAAAAGGAACGAGTAAAACGATTTCTACTAGTACTCTTGTAGTTGCACAAGACGGAACATTTAACCAACAAACAGCCTCAATTGCATTAAAGAAAGTATGTGAGGCAATTATTAAGGATTTATTATGAAAAAAATTTTATTATTATTAATTAGTGTATTTTTTACACTATCTGTATCTGGTCAGAATGACCCCGCTGAGATAAATTATAGTCCAGTGTACACAGTAACAAAAGTAGGGGATACTTTAGTTATGAAGTTCCAATACAACAAACAAGATGGAGGAGATTTGACATTAGCTCAATTCGATTTCGAATATAACAACAAATTGTTATCTTACATCTCAAGTACCTCACAAGCACCATCAGGTGCATCTTATGCGAGAAACAATTGGACTGGATATAAGTTTAATCCAAAAGCAAATACATCAGAAGATGATATGGATGTACAATACACTTGGTGGAAAGATGAAGCAGGAAATGCTTCCTACTCAACTTCTGCTAATTGGAGTGTAGAGAGAACTACAATCCAAACCTCATCTGCATATACAGATGGTAATGAATTTGTAAAGTATAGCTTCAAAGTAAAGGATAAGTTCAATAGTGGATATGATAACTACAATAATATCATTAAAGTGAATTGGGCAAACTACC
>Ga0206682_10001132_pt1 | contig 26671 bp, 27 predicted proteins | sample M240m12015metaG_FD_155444 | JGI IMG/M metagenome (GOLD analysis project Ga0206682, IMG submission 155444) | Ammonia-oxidizing marine archaeal communities from Monterey Bay, California, United States - M2 40m 12015 | ecosystem: Environmental > Aquatic > Marine > Intertidal zone | place: USA...
ATGCAGAAAACCCACAGTGCAAATCCTGCGCGGCCTGTCCTCAAAATGTTTGGGGTTCCGCTACACAAAACGGTCAGAAGCGTAAAGCCTGTGGCGATAGTATGCGCCTCGCCGTCTCCGCAGTCGATCAACTCAACGATCCTATGTTGTTGCGCGTCCCCGCTGGGTCTCTCAAGTTCTTGAACGAATACGGTAAAGTCTTGGCTAAACGCGGTGTCTCTCCGCAACACGTCGTCACTCGTATTGGTTTCGATACTGATGCAAACTTCGCGCTCAAGTTTAAGGCCGAGCGGTTCGTGTCAGCTGAAGAGATGGCTGAGATAGACGCAGTTCTAGGTGGCGAGAAAGATACCATCGAGGAGATCACAGGCGTGTCGGGTGGTACAACATCAAACGCTGAACGTCAGTCCGAAGCTCCAGCGCCGGTAAAGAAGTCTCCAAAGCTGGAAGAAGCCGTGGAAGAAGTCGTAGCGCCGCCGAAGGCAGAGGTTCAAGTTGACGAGCCAGCGCCAGCACCGAAGGTCGAGACCAAGTCAGTTGATGATTACAACGACATCGACGCGGCCCTAGATGACTTAGACTTCGACGACTAAGAGTACCTATCCATGCGGTCGGGGTTCGCCCCGACTGCGTTCCGTTAACATGTAAACAGATAGGTACGAGATGAACACATTAGATTTTCTGAGGTGGGTTTTGCCGACGTCAGGTAATGTCGTCCTAGGCTTACCCAAGACAGCGTCGCACGGTGGTACGTGGTGGGACCATAAATATTTCGATGGCATCGAAGCCGCCGCAGAAGCTGCTGAAAAACTCGACGTCGCTGGCACGACAGTATATTTTGCTGTTCACCGTTTCGGCCCTGAGTACCAAGAGCTTGATAGCGAGGGCAACGGCAAGCTGGATAAGTTCGGCAACCCTAAAATGGTTATGCGTAAGCAAGGCAACGTCGTTGCAGCCCGGGCGCTCTACGACGACTACGACGTAAAGCCGGGAAAAGATAAACATTACCAAAGTAAGAAAGAAGCGCTAGACGACATCGTGAAATTATCGCGAGCGTTGAAGCTGACGCCTACTATTGTAGACAGCGGCGGCGGGTACCACGGATACTACCACTTCGACGAAGACATCGACGAAGGTACGTGGGACGAATTGGCAGCGATGAAACGAGACGTCACGACACATCTATCCATGATGGTCGACAGCGCCGTGGACTGTGACAGCGCCAGAGTTCTGCGCCCCGTCGGGCTACACAACCGCAAGTACGACACGCCGATTGAGGTCAAACTCATCAAACAGGGCAAGCAATACTCTGTAGATAAAGTGCGGTCGGTACTACAAACGTATATACAAGAGAACAATGTCGCCCCTGCGCCCACAAACAAAAGCGCGGCGATGGCTAACCCGTTCGCAGCAGCTGGCGAATACCCGCCGAGCGACGCCGACAAGGTTGCAGAAAACTGCGCAGCTGTGCGCGAGTTCCGTGACACAATGGGTAACGTCGACGAGCCGCATTGGCACCGAGCCATTGGTATCCTCAAGTTCTGCGAAGATGGCGAGAGCAAAATTCACGCATGGAGCGAAGGGTACAGCGGCTACTCACAGCAAGAAACCCAAGAAAAGATTGACACGTGGGAGGTCGGCCCGACGTCTTGCGCAGAGATGGATAAACACATCGGGTGCATGAAAGACTGCCCCATGGCAGGTAAGTGTAAGTTCCCAATTCAGTTGGGCTTCTCAGAAGACGCGCCATCTGTGGAGGAGGAGACTGCTCCTGTTTCCGATACGAAATCGACGACGGCAACCACACAACCACAGACCATGGTCGAGGGGCAGAACATTCCGTACTGGCCGACATCTGGCTGGAGATGGAACGGCGCGTCGCTGAGCCGCGCCTACACCGATACGGAAGGTGTCACCACGTGGAAACCCTTTTGCCGCTCGTTCATCTACCCGCTTAACCGCATCAAAGATGGTGAAGGTACATGGGTAATTCACTGGAGAGCCAAGGAAAAGAACGGCGACTGGCGCGAGTTTTTTATGCCGACATCTGAGTTGGCGTCGACTGATCTGATGGCAAAAACGTTCGCAAGCTACGAAGTTTTTCTGACGCGAACCAAGAACGCGAGGAACGACATGGCGGAATTTGCAGAAACACTCATCGAAACGCTACAGGCGTGGAAGATGGAAACCAAAACATATGGTCAGTTCGGCTGGCTACCTGATCGCTCTGGCTTTGTCATGGGCACCAAGATGATAACTAAGGACGATACCCTTGAGGTTCTATGCGACAGCGGCGTCCCCCACGATATATCTCAAGACTTTGGCCGCAGTGGCACCCTAGAAGAGTGGGTCGCCAACATAGAACAACTGTATAATCGCCCCGGTGCTGAACCATTTCAGTTCGCGCTCTGCCACTCTATGGGGTCTGTGCTTGTAGAGCTTATGGGTTCATCAAACTGGCACGGTCTGCCTCTCGCCTTCACTGGCCACGGCGGCACAGGTAAATCGACGGCGTGTAAGATTGCTTGCGGATTCTACGGACAGCCAGAATACATGGAGCGCCAGACAGGTGAACAAGGTTCAACACTCAACGCGGTCATAAAACGCATCGCCATTATGGGCGCAGTGCCTATGCTACTAGACGAATTTTCGGGTCGATCTGCTGACGAGTTAACACGTACAGGTTACGCTCTCGCTAACGGACGGGATAAAGAACGCCTATCCACAAATGGCAAGTTCGCCACGGTGGGCGGTCAGTGGTTTAAGAACAGTTTCATCACATCGAACGACAGCATACTTGAGACCATATCCAAGTTACCAGCGGGATACCGCGTCGAGGCCACACAGCTTCGCTTCTTCGAGGTGTCTTTGCCGCAAGATTTCCGCAACACAGTTTTTCCCGACATTACGCAAGAGTTCATCGAACACCACATGGATCACGTTTATGGCGAAGCGTGTCTACCATTCATCCGATTTATTATTAAGAACCACGACTGGGTGCGCCGTCAAATCACAGCCGCTCGTGCGAAGTTCAACCCGCAAAGCGAAGACGACAACAAAGAACGCTTTTATCGTGACACCATCGTGACCGCGCTCGTGGCAGGTAAGATTGCAAGCAAGCTGGGACTGGTTAGCTTTGACGTCAACGAGATGAAAAAGTGGGCGCTGTCGGCAGTCAAAGCCATGCGCGAGAGCCGTCGGGAGACCAATACGGACATCGGCGAGCATCTCGCAGCTTACATCGCCACGCTACAGGGTCGCCTTATTGTTACTAAGCGACTGGGCAACGCTAACGCCAAGAAGGAAGACAGTGCGTTTATGCTACGCGCCCCCGCAGTTGGCCGTATCTGCACAGACGACCAGAAAGCATTTGTCACGATCAAATCAGTTTCAGAGTGGTGCAAGGAGTTTGGTGTCGCGCCCGGCGCAATGCGCGAAGAGTTAGATCGCGCTGGATACCTTGTTTATCAGGCTGACGGCACGTTCAATCCACGGCTCTACATCGGCCAAGGCAGTACCATCCCCAGTGGCTTGAGCCGGTGCTACGAACTCAACTTCAATAAATTATACTACGGCAAAGCGCTTGCGCTCGTGCCCAACGACAAACCAGCGGAGGCAGCTAACTGATGGCAGAGATAGACCAGATACTAAAAGCGATGAAAAATCGCGTATCGAGCATGATCGAAGAGGCAAAGATGCGACAACGACCGGGAAACAAACAGCAACTTGAAGAGATACAGCACCTTATAGACATGTTGGAGCAGCGCATTGACACCTGAGCTTGAAGAGAAACTAAGACGAGAAATGGTACAAGTGGCGATGATTGAAAACGCTCGAGCGCGAAAGACTTGGGGGAACCCGAACGGCTCTGCGGGAACCTTGCTGGCTAAGGAACGGGGTGCCAAAGGCGGTAGGCCAAAAGAAACCCTAGTAAGGCCGCTAACAACACAGTCTCGGATGGTCAACAAGATGCTTCAGACAGGTCTAAACTGCGTGGAGATAGGTGGTATTTTAAGTAAACCCGCCGAAGCTATTAGAGTTATTAAGAGACGTTTCGATCTCCCACGGGACGAAGACTGATGCCCGCAGCTGCCACAACAAAAGCCGCGATAAAACGCGCAATCGAAGCGGCGCAGGACGCTGGTTTGGCTATCCACGCCGTGTCTGTGGGCAAGGACGGTAGCGTCCGCGTCGAGACTGAACAGAAAAAACTAGACAGCGACGCCGTTCTCGTCCAAAGTCCGAAGCCCAAACAATGGGCTGCGCGGAGGTAATATTGAAAGTCAAACTTGCAGGGCTAGTAGTGGATAAAACCCCAAGCGGCTCAAAGCGCTACCGTGTGCGCAAGGAAGGCGATAAAACCAAACGAACTACAATGCCTGTGGGTCCGACCCACCCTGATTTTCTCCACCATTATTACGCAGCGCGGGCAGGAGAAGTTTGGCAGAACGTTGCCGAGAAGAACGAAGTGGTACGCTCCCTCGATTGGTTAGTAGCTCGGTACCTAAAGTTCTTAGAAGACATGGTCGTCGCTAAACAAATGTCACCAGATACCCTAAAACAACGTCGAAGCGTCCTTACCCGCATGTGTGACTATCGCGGCGACGACGACGTTCGATACGGCGATTGCGATATGGATGCCCCCACAGGCGTGTTCGTGGAGATACGAGACGCTTGGGCGAGCCGTCCCGGCGCAGCTGACAACCTGATAAAGTCAGTCAAAGCTGTGTACACATGGTCTATGGAGCGGGGTGAAATAGGGCACAATCCAGCTGCGGGTATTGGAGCCATAAACAAAAACCCTAAAGGCGGCGCTAAACCATGGACAGCCGCTGACATCAAAGCGTTTAAAGCAAAGCACCCTCGTGGTACAACTGCTCACCTGTGGTTGACGATACAAGCGTTCACTGCATGTCGTATTGGCGACGCACTATGGATTGGGCGAGGCCAAGAGAAAACTAGGAACGGTCAGCTGTGGCTAGAGTTCCAGCCGCGCAAGAAAGGTTCTGCCTTTGTGTCGATCCCCATGCTCCCACCGCTAGTCGAGGCCACGCGCCTGTCTACCGTGGTTGGGTCAAGCTACATTCTTAACGAAAAAGGACTACCGTTTACCTCTGTTGAGGCACTGCGTGTTAGAGTTCAACGCTGGTGTAAAGCCGCTGGGCTAGACGGGCGTTCGTCGCATGGAGTGCGTAAAGCCATGGCCGAGCTAATGGCTGAAGCTGGTAGCACCCAACACCAGATAATGTCTGTTATGTCCCACACAGAAGCGCGGACGTCGGAGGTCTACACCAAGGGCGTCGAACGACGCGGTCTGGCAGCGGACGGACTAAAATCTTTAGCGGCGCTAGACTGGTAGGTGTCCCACGGTATTTTCGCGTGGGACACATTGGTCAATAAAATATGGTCCAAATGACCCTTCTGGTAGTGCAGGGTCGCCCACCATTTCACTAAAAAAGTCAATGAAATCAATGGCAGGGTGTCCCACGGAAAGTAAATCCGCCCCTAAACATATCAATAGGTTAGAATAAAAGTGTCCCACGCTGAGGGCAAAAAAAGACCCCCAACCGTTGCAGTGCGTAACCTAGCCGGGCTGGGGGTAGTCAACCGCCTCACAGGGAGGAGAAGAGAAGCGGCTATGGGAAATTTTTAGCGAAGTTTTTCTTGCTCACGCTTTTCCAGTCTGTCCTTGTTTCTTGGCGCTCGTAAAAGTGTACTCATGCTCTGGCGTTTCAACACACCGGGGGCGTCGTTAAAGAATGGCCGCACACGGTCTTTACCTTTTTGTAAATCTCTGAACTCTTGGCGTAGTTCTGCTTGAGCGGCGCGATCTCTGTTGCGTGTGGCTTCGATATACTTCCTGCGTATCTTGCCACCCTCTGTGTTGAAGTATTGCTCCAACTCGTACTGCTGACCCTTCGTCCATTTGAGACTGTTGATCTCGCTGGCGGGTAAACCCATCGCGTTGATAAGTAGGCTTGCAACGTCGATCTCTCGGGGGTCTACGACGACAGTTCCAGACTTGGTTGTCATACCTTCAGTTGCGAGACGGTAGCTTTCTGCCACCGAGCGGATGCCTTTAGGCATGGAGTATTCAATACCTTTGAGTAGATCGCCTTGTTTATAATACTCCGCAGCACGGAAGAAGTTGACGCCGGTTGTACCCGCAGGGCCAACAGCGCCCATAATAATGTTTCGCGCACCTTCTTCTCCAGCCTCAAAGTCAACATACGGCAGCGGGTGGAATATCTTGGCTTGATTTAGCTTAGTGCTGAGATCGAGACCGAACGTAGAGAACACACCGCGAGACAAGGCTTGGCCTAGTGGGCCATCGTCGATATTTTCTTTGATGTAGCGCTCCATATCCATAGGCTCGTCGTCACCAACACCGAGGAACGTGCTGAGCCAAAAGGCTGTCGTCGCCAGAGGAATGCCTGTAGCGCCAGCACCCATAGCAGCGTGACCTAAAGAGTACGCAAGAACTCGTTTGCCAGCGGCCTTTACCTCTGGTGATTCGCCGAAGAACCCTTGGTTAAACGCACTTGAGTAATGCCACGCCATCAGAAGCTGGTACTTGCGGTACTGTGTAACAACCTTAGGCAACGACTTAATCAACAAAGGAGCGTCTAGCTGTGAGAAGTTACCTTGAGTGTCTTCGACGACGGCAGTTGCATACTGCTCGGGTGTCATCTTCATCGCCGCGAGCTTCGTCGGATTGGCCCGCGCAGCATCATAGGCGGCGACGGCAGTAGAGATACGGTTTTGTGCCTCAACAAACTTAGCCACGTTGTATAACTTACTTGTGATAGTGCCGAGTACATCCGATGTACGGTTTAAAACTTCAAAGCCCGTGTTGAAACGGTTGAACGATCCGTCTTCTTCCATACCTTGGTCGATCAAATTACGGTCTTGGAGGAGTTGCAGTAGGGCGCGATACTCTTGTGGAACCTTCTGGAGATCAATCTCGGTCTCCATGTTCAGCCCGATTTTAGCCGCAGCCCTAGAATACTTATAGCCTCGGAACATAGCGCTCCAAGCGTTGCCGTAGTTACCAAAGTCGCCAGCGATACGTGGCACAGAAACCATCATCGGCTGGGTTGCGTTAGTTAGATGGTACCCCACACTGGTCAGCAGCATATAAACAGAGTTCATTGTGGAAATGCGGTCTTGGATAGGCGTTTCGTTCCGCGTCAGAGTGTTTCGATAGTGACCGGCTATACTGTTAAAGGCGCGTTGTTTGGCAGGGTCTCGGCCCTCACCCGTTTCGACGAGCGTTTGGTTGCCAGCTTCAGCAAAAGCCGTGTTAACTTCGGTTCCGTTCTCCATCTGCGCGATAAGACTGGCCTCAGAGTTAGCGTGGCTCAAGAAAGATCGCATCATGTTTTGTTCGTAACCCGCACGATTAAGGCGCTTGGCTCCAGACGTACGCGCACTGCGCTCGTCCATAGACTGGAAGTACATACCTCGTACCATTTCGCGGAACGCTGTCTTTGCTCCGCTGTCCATAGACGCGTCGTTGCTTGCCGCGAGCGCACCCATTACTTTCTCGTACACTTCTGGGTTAGATACACGGTCGCTCTCTAGGTTTGGCGCTCGTTCCGACGCCTGTGAGAACGCGTAATTCTTTTTATTTTGATCTACGAACTGCTTGGCAGACCCCATTGTGTCAAAGAAGCTGACGACATAGTGATTGCGGTCAGACTTGAGTTTTTCGTAAAGCTCTTTCTGTTTCTTTGTGGCACCCTCTGCTGTTGCAGCGCGTTCTGCTTCAATTAACCGTCCAGATTTTAATTCGCCAGCGTAGTTACCGAAACGTTTTAGCGGCGCATATGGCCCTTCTAACGAGGCGTCTGTGAAAAACTTACCTGCAACGCCCAACTTCTTGGCGAGTGCGATTTTGCGTTGGCGCATCCGCTCACCGTGCGCAAATATATCCGCAACAATTTTCTTTTCGCTGTCAGATAGCCGGTCGAACCGGGTTTTTTTACCAGAGTTAACTTCTACTTTTTTGTCTGCAAACAGATCAGGGTGGTACTCTTTGGGGTCATAGCCCCATTGTTGATCGAACGTGGAATCACCCAAGAAGTTATTTACCGTTGCGAGGCGATCTGATTGAAGAGTTCGCGCTTGCTTTACTATGTCTTGAAATGACTGCTTTATTTCATTTCGCGTGGTTTCGACCTTGAGCATGGCGTCGTACCACCGACCCAACGCTGGCATACTTTCTCGGTTGTCACGTACTATGTTGTGTACAAATTTTACGGAGCCAGCGGCTTTTGTCGCTACTTCAACCGCTGTGTCAAATACCTTGACGGATGTATCGCCACCAAGTTGGTCTCTAACAAATTCGCGATTAAACACGCCCATGCGAGCAGTTGTCATCGACGTCGTCGTCATAGGATTTCGATTGTTTAGATCGGATATGCCGTGCATCAATTCTGCGCGAGCCGCGCCGTATGCCAGATCGACTACGTCCTGCGCAGTAAGCGTATCAGTCTGGGCGAACCCAATCTTGTCGAGCGCGACTAAGAATAAGTCCCGTAGTTTCTTGACGAAACGAGACACGGTGGAGTTCACACTTGGATCAACGCCAGCGAGAGAAGCTTCTTCTAAGAAGTACGCTATTGTTTCTGCCAATAGAATAGAATCTTCCTGCATTGCCTCAGCATCTAACGCACGAGCGGCAAGCACCCGACCGACGGCTCTTCTCGCAATTTGGCTTTCTAGTTTATCGCCGCTTTGCTCAGACCAGTCTAAAATCTGACTGGCTAAGTCTTTCCGGTCTGCCTCTGGAATAATATTGTCTATGCCGACGTGGCTTCCCACTTCGTGAAGGAAGGCTGATTTCTCACGACCCGCAGATACGCGGTCAAGAATAAAGTGTGCGTGAGGTTCACCGTTGTCGTCTTCCATAACCCAGCCGTATGGCTTGGCTTCTTTCAACCGCTTTACGTCAGTGTCAGGCACGTCGCCGTTTTCGATGGCTTGCAGTGCTTCGGCTTCAGTCTCAAACACATGAATACGCATATTGGTTGTATCGCCGGTAAGGTTCTTAACTTCCTGCTCAAAGGCGGCTCGTGTAGACGGCTGCTCTGGGGCTACCGGTAGACCTAACTTGGGTTTGTTAACGAGTTTCTTTTTCTTTGGTTTAGTCTCTACGACTGTTTTGTTTTCTTGCTCGCCTGTAACAGCTTCTTGGCTCGGGGTGACATTTCCGCTCCCACTCTGTCCATCTCCTGTAGGGCTGGCATCACGTTCTGATCGAACGCTTTCTTCAGTTTCAACAGGTCGCCTCGGTTCGGCATCTTGAGTTGTTGTTTCATTGGTATCGCTCTCTTCCACTGTAGGTAAGGTTGTTTCTATCTGCGCGATTTCTGCGCGGACTTGTTCCAGAGCGGCTTCTGGACTTAGGCTTTGGTCAAGCTGGGCATCGAAGTATTGGCGCACTGTGAAAAAGACTTCGCGCTTCGCGGCTGCGCTCAGATCGACAAACGACATTGTATCAGGAGATTTACCGCTGTCCCACACACCTTTAAGAATGGCGCTCTGCGACTCAACTGCTTCATCTATTTTCTTGTTTTGCTCCGCAGCTACCGCAGCTACCTCTTCATCTGTGGTGGTTCGGCTCTCAGAGAACGCTTGATCCTCTTTAGACACTCCAGTGTTTGTACCTTGCCCCACAGAAGCTACGGTGCCCATTCCTTGTTCCGAGAAGATCGACGTGTTGGCGTTGTCTCCATCGTCGGTAACATCACCTAAGTTAGCAGCTGATGACGGGTTCTGATCCGTTACGTCGGCTGTATCAGCAAACTCACCTGTATCCGTCTGCTCGGTCTCAACCGGGCGACTTGCTTTAATTTGTTCTTGGCGTTGCTCCTTGGCGCGAGTTGATAGGCTTTCCGCTAGTGCTTTGACGGCGGCGTCTTTCTCAGCTTTGGGGCTATTACGCTTGACCGTGCCTTGGTTCTCCACGACCTTAGTCATCATGCGTTCAATAGTTTTGGAGACGTTAGACTTACCTTGGTCTTTCGTATTCTGTCCGACACCAGCAAGCTCAGCAATCTTGGTAGCTAAGAACTCACCTCCAGCGTACACTGTGTCGATGTCGTACTGCTTGTCACCTGTGAAGCGATCCGCAATGACCTTAAATATCTTAGACTGATCCTCGCTTAGACCCTCGGGCGCAGTTAGTGTAGCAGCAGCGTCGGCGACTTCCGCTGCGGCCTGCGAAGACGGCGGCGTAACCCCATCTGGTAACGTGTTAACAGGTGTAGGCGCTGGTGGGTTGACGACTTTATCAAGAGCTTCGGCGTACTTCTTACGATTAAACTTAGGCGCGTTTACCGCAGCCTCTAGGTCGTCGTACTTACCACTTGCGATCCAGTCTTTGCCAAACATGCGCTCGGTCTGCTCGATAGCCTTGGTGCCACTGAGCGCTGGCTTATCTAGTTCGGCTTGTTGCTTTTCTTGTTGTGTCTTTTGGTCAAAATCTAGTTCGATTTGGTCTTGGTTCTTAGCTTTTTCGGCTACCCGCCTTTGTATTTCAGATATGTATGCTTCGCTAAGCGTACCTGCCTGCTCGTCAGTTTTTCTTTTTACAAATTTAGTACGCGCAGCTTTAATGTCGTCTGGGTCGATAAGACCTGTAGGGTTTTCATCGGTAGGCGTATTTAACTCTGCAAGAAACTCTCGGCCTAAATCAGATGTACGATCATCCACGGTGGCCTCTAGCCCAGTGGCTAATTGCTTCTTAAAGTCTTTCTTTGTAAACGCTTGCGCCTCAATGCGGAACGCATCGTTCTCAGCATCCTGCCGTTCTTTACTTAATTTGTTTATGGCGTCGGCCTTGCGCTGCTGCTCATCGTACTGCGCTTGAAGCTGCTCTGGTGTCGACGGGTCGTCGAGGTCCATCTGCAACTGCTCACCGACGTTGGCTTTTGCGGCCTCAGCTATTTCGTTAGTGTTCGTTCCGCTCTGTTGTGGGCTTCGTAAAAGTCCGCCAACGGCACCGAGTTGCCCGCCACCAATAGCACCAGCCAAGACAGAAGTTGGGTCAAAGAACCGAGATTCTTCCAAAGAGTACCCAGCGCCCAAGTCTTCAAGCCCGGTCTGAACACCTTCAGTAACACCTTCAACTGCTGCACCTTTACCCGCTCCGGTAACAACACCGCGCTTACGCGTTTTAGATGCCGCATCCATAAGACTTTTAGCTGGTCCCATGCGAGCCAAGCCTGCTGTGGCGACGTCGGCGACGCCTTCCATAAGACCAGCGGCGGTGCCGTAACCGTAAACTTTTCCAAGGTTGATGTCGTCTATGCTCTGCCCAGTCTCTAAGGCGCGGTCGACGGCTCCACCATATGTGGCACCTAGTTCTGTACTAACAGCTTGCGCACCGAACCCGCCGTAACCGCCAACCTGACCACCTTTAGTAATTGCAGCTTGCGAGCTATCCGAAAGAAGGTCTTTCGCTTGGCGTTTTATGCCCTGTTTAACGACTTGTTTGCCGATCAAACTTCCTAAACCGCCGGTTGCAACGGCTTGTGCGCCCTGCGCCAGCCCGTAGCCTGAGTAGTATTGCGCGAAGTCGACGGCGTCACCGAAGCTGTTTAGCCCTTCGTAGCTGTCGGTAGGTTTACTGCGCAGTTCAACCTGTGACATGTTTTTCTGGTAGCCGCGAAGCATAGAGTTTCTAGCATTATCAGCACCAAAAGTGTCTGCGATCAAAGCACCAGCGCCGTAGGCCATACCCTGTGTGGAATCAACCGCAGACGAAACACCACGAGAAAAATCCCCTTGGTTGGGGTCGTACACCCCGAGCATCTCACCAATCTCTTGACGATCTCTACCGCTGCGGTCGGCAAGCCAGATCGCGACTTCTTCGTCGCTGTATCCTTTTTCGTCGAGGCCGGGGTAGGCTGCGCGGACTTGTTCTAAATAGGTCGCCATGTATTTACCCTCTTTTATCGGCCTTGCATCGCTTCAATCAACTGTTCTACATCTACAATTTGTTGTCTCACGCGGTTGTTTTTCTTAACCCGACTGGACTTCTGCGCCCCGTTTTCTCTTACAGGTTTCGATAGTATCTGATCGTTCAATTTACCAATTAGTATGTTAAGAACACTCATCGGGTCTTCCTGCATAGCAGTAGCGATACGCGTCATTATTTTCTTTGTATTGCCCCCTCTATCCATGGGGTTCTTTTTTTGCGAAGCAGTTAAATACCGTTGGCCAAATTCTTCTATGCCTTCGGGTGTGAGGTTTAAATTACCTTTCTGTAGGTCCAGCAGCATGGCGTCCACGGCGGAAGTCTTGTTATTTTCCATTTCAAGAAACTCGGGTGCTACCTTAGCTAGTATCTTTTCGTTTTGACCCGAAAGAATTTCTTCTCGCTCTTCGGCAGTTGCCGTTAGCATTTGTTCCATCAGCGTACTTGCGACGGTTTCTTCCTGTGGTGTAACCGGTGCATTTGCGTCAACTTCGGCTACAAGTTTGTCTTCAACCTCACCATCACCAGCTGCGCCTAAAACGTTCTGGAAGTCCATGTCCCCCACTATTTGCGCATAAAGTTCTGGGCTTTCACGCATCAAAAACGCCGTCGCTAACTTTCGGTCCGCAGCAGATGCCTCGGGGTTAACCATTGTTCTGTAAGCCATATCGACCGCAGACATCGGCTTACCCACGCCCGCCGCTTTAGCTTGCGCTTCACTGTATTTAGTGAGCGCCCGCTTGTAGTCCATATCGACCAAGTTCATGGAGTATTCCATTAAACTAGCAGGGTCTAACGCCGCGTTAAGGTCTTGCATAAACGCTTTTTCGTCCGCACCCGAAGCGATTGTACGAACAACTTCTGTTTCTTGCCCGCCGGGACCAGTGGCTCTAGTTTCGACCATCGACATGCTACCGTCGTCGTTCTTAACAACTTTGATGCCGAGAGCATCGCCGTTATATTTGTCTAGTATCTCTTGCGCCCCCGCAACACCTCGGTTTGTCAAGGCTTCGTTGGTTTCGGCCCGCATCCTCAAAGACCTGTTGGTGATTTCCCATAGCTCATGTTCGCCATATTCCTGAGATAGTTTCTGCCCCATTATAGGGTTTATCTGGGAGATACCTTTGACAAGGTTCCGCATAGATGTTGGGTCGTCTGGGTCTCCGGTTTTACCCCACTCTTTGATAAAAGTGTTCACTGCGAGCGACTGTTGCGCCAACAAGACTGCTTCTTTACCTTCGACCGCTCCAAGCTCAGCTTGTGAAAGTCCTGCACTTACATAACTATCTTGAAAGCCTTGAGTGCTTTTCAGTTCTAGGTCAGCAATAGATTGTTGTACCGCTGCAAGCGCATTGTTCAGCGTGGAGTTTAAGTTTGCATCGGCAACCTCCCGCGTTCTAGGATCGTTCGCAAGCTCTTCGTCTATTTTCGCTATGGTGGCGATTTGACCCATTTTGGCTTTTTCAGCTGCGATGTAGTTCTCTTTATATATTGAGTCTGTAATTACGGTATTTTGCAAGTCGGCAGTATTTCGCGCCAAGGTGGCTTCGGCTGTCGTCTGTTTATCGGTCGCCTTTAAACTATCCGCGTACGCCTGTGAGCCAAACCGTGTTGTATTAGCGTTGTCTCTCGCCTGCGCAGATTCCTGCGCGGCTATTAAGCCACCGCTGTAGCTTGAGTCTTTAAATGCAAGTGTTTGCCCATCAGCTTGTGCTGTGTCTCTATTAAACGCAGCTGTATTATATAGTATTTCTTTGTCCTTCGAACCCCCTCTAATTTCAGTAGCGAGGTTTACACGGGCAGTATTGGCGTTGTTAAGTCCAGCGGCGCTATTCGTGTACGCCGTGCTTGCTCTGAGCGCATTAGATTTGCCAATCCCTCCTTGGAAAACTCGCTCGTCATATGTGTCAGTGTCGTAGTCCGTCTTGAGCCGGTTTTGACCTAGCGTCTCCACGCCAGTGCGCATCCGTAGTGCTTCCATGGGGTCGCCAAAGCGTTGCTCCGCTGCGGCGTAATCGTCCATTTTAGCACGATCTAAAGCAAGACCTTTAAGCTCATTACCTTCTTCGTCCTCGTAGGATTTGAAGGCAATCTTTCCTGTCTGAATGGACTTTCCTAGAGTATTCCCAGCATTGTAAACGGCGTCAAATGCGTCTCCAAACTGTTTCCATTTATTTACTCTACCCACGGGACACCTCCTTGAACTCGATGCCGAGCATTTCATAGTTCACTGACTTGAAGCCTAAGTCGGTTTCGATAATGGCTTCTGGGTGAATTAGTTCCACGTCGTCAGCCATCACGCCTCGGTAACGAATGTCTGGGTTGCTAAACTCTTTGAGGTAATTAAACTCGTAGAGAGGAAGTGCAGTACGTTGATCCACACCGACTTCGACAATATTTTCTTTTACCCGTCGATCTGACAACGCTGCAAAACCACCGGCTTTGGCGAGAGACGCCGCGCCGCCTAAGAACGCGCCCGCGTCGCCGAGGAAGCTGTCGTTAGAGTTAATGTACGTCTGCGTCTGTGAGTTTAGTACGCTACTTAGACCGCTAAGCTGCATTTTTTGCCCGCCCGCGATGGTATTAGCGCCCATGTTCATACCATTCATGTAGTTCATTCCTGCCGACTGAGCGTTTCCGCCAGCCATAGAACCCGCTTGGTTCGCACCGCCGTAGGCAGCGATAGACGCACCGGCAAGACCACGACCGAGACCAGCGGCATCTAGCTTTCGGGCGTACCCCATTTGCTGTGCTTGGTTTCTTGCGCCTGTCATAGCATTAGCTCGCAGCGCTGCTTGTTGAAGACCTGTAGCGTTCTGCATACCCGCAAAACGACCTGAGTTGGGGTTAGCCCCCATTGCGGCCATCGCTCGTTGATTCTGCTGCTGTGATATACCAAAAGCCACACCGGAGTCGGCGGCTGCTTGAGATGCTACTTGGTTGCGGTACGCTTCTGTGTTGAAGCGCTCTGCGTCGGCGACTAAGCCGCGTTCAAGTGGCCTATACGTGTCTCGCTGGTAATCATAATAGTCGCGCGCTTGAGCCATTTGTTCGCTCTGCGCCGCCATTTGCTGATTGGCTATACTTTCAAGAAGAGGGGCCGAACGGTCGTATTGCTCTCGCGCGAAGGCGAGTTGTTCGCGGCCCAAACCCGCTTGGATTTCAGCTGCCTCTTTACTAGCCTGTGCTAGTGGAGCGTAGTCTGGTGGCGGGGCGGAACTTTTTCCCATGACCTTTTCCCTCTGTGGTAGTTCTCGGGCCAAAGCACGAGTATCAATAAATCTTGACCGGCTGACCCGGCCCCTTTCATCACAGCTTCGATTTTGAAGCCGATATGCAAATCTAGTTGGAGAGCCTTGACGTTATCAGCTTCTACCAACCCTGTTAGCCGTCTTAATTTGCAGGTCTCAAACGCGTAAACAAAAGCGTGATCCAACAACTGTAAAAACAACTTAGTGGGTTTGCTGACTGCGATGTGGACGTTGGCGTTGTGACCGTTGAAATTCTCAAACACGATCCCGCTTACCAATTCGCCCTGTTTTTCAGCGCCCATGGCGTAGTAATTATGCCAACTCGCGCCGTCGGGCATTTGGTCTGCCACCCAATCACCGACACGATCCTTGTCGTCAAATATCAAACTCGGTTCAGCCATAATCACTTCTGTTCACACGTTAACACATAAGTGCCCGTAAACACAATCCCTTTTGTAGAGTTCATGGCAACGCTGCAATATGTTCATTGATTGCTTGAACGACTTGGTATTCAAGGTTTGTATCTAGTGCAGCGCGTGTGACAAGTGCGGGGCCGATACTTTGTTTGCGCGAGTGCCACTCTTCCGCATTCATTTGTTCGTCGTCGGGAAGGTTCCACGTCGTTTGGATGGTAATAGCGTTTTCATTTACCCGCGCCACTACCGTAGTTTGGATACCTGTTAACGTTCCACCGGTATAAATTTCGTCAAACCGTGGATTTTCTCTTAGTACCACTGGATCAGGCATTAACGACCTCTCTTTCATAAATTTGTTCTACTTGGTCCATAAGACCCTCATCGTTTAAGTCGTAACGCCCTTCGAGCGTTACTCTGCACTCGTCTAGCAGTCGATCCAACGCGTCGGTGTGGTTCCACACACGAAACCGGACAGTCGTCTGCAAACTAGCAAGGTTGTTTTCTAGGCTGTGAACTTCGTATATTCTCATTGTCTAAACTTTCCAAAAAATACTTTTAGGTTAAAGCTGTAGGTACTCCTCGACTCGTCGATGTGTGGAAACCCTGTGTTATAGGCTCCCCTGCTAATCGACTTTACTGACTCCTGTACTTTTAGCTTTAGTTTGCTGCCGCTGGGGTACACCGACATTATGCGCCTAAACCACGAGTCACCACTGGCTTCCCCCGAGGACTCTAACAACACCGAACCTTGAAACGAAAACGTCTTTGTTGGTACTGTAGTTGGTAACGCTTGGTTAAAACGTGGGTCTTTGCCGCCAGTGCTTCTAGTACCCGTCGCCTGTACAATAACGAAATCAATATCCAAAGCGGTGCCGTCTTCGTCAGTAGGCAAGTTGGCGATATTGGTAACACTGCTGTATTCTTCTGCGTCTACTGAATATTCATAATAGGGCACATATGTTCCGCAAGGGTCGTAAACCCACTCGCTCTGCCACTCATAAAAACCCGGTGTGTACACGCGTTCTTGAGAGAAAAACCCATACGTGGATACGCGGTCGGTCGTCGAGTAGGACCAGTTATAGACCCAATCCCACGAGCCGGGGTTCCATACCCATGTAAAATCCCAAACAGCTGGATTCCAAACTAAAACTGTCTCAAGCGTATAAGTTGGCGAACATTCTTCGCCGACGTAGTTCTGAGTTTCGTCTAGGTCATCAAAGTCTACCGCAACGTTACTTAGGTAGGTTGTACCCACGATGTGAGGCATATCGTTGTCGGTGTCGAACACAGTTTCATCGACGTTACTTACCGTCTCAACAACTCGTATGCGTGAATTTGAAGCTGTAAAACCGCTCATACCTTTACCCTCGTTCCCGCCGAACCACTGAAACTACCAGTGTAAACACCGTCGTCTACGTTGGCTCCAGTTGGTGTAACGTACCGTAGTCCTCCTCCAGAAACGTCCATGTTTTGCCCATTTACAAACCGCAAGTCTTCTCCGCTGGAAACTTTGCTAATGTAGCGTCTCTGACTATCCAGCTTGCTGCCAGACGCTCGAAACCTTGTAGGTGTTATGCTTAAAACAATAGCCATTACTCAGGATTCCTAAATACCCAGACGTCAAAGTCTTCGGTTACAGATGTTAACGCGTTAGTAAATGTTACCCAAGACTCGTAAACGTAAATTTTGCTTGAATCCATTTCAATATTAATGAACCTCAACGCCGCGCCGTTTTCTTGTAGAGGGAAAGTAGGTGTTACTTGGGAGCCAGCCGAGCCACGCGTAGCCGTCGCAAATGGCGTGTACCCCAAACTGTGAGTGCCAAGGTCGTGGCGTACATAACCATTGTCAGGAATTTGTTGCTGATAGGAACTTTTTCCTTTGTTGTATGTTATTGTTTGGCTAGAAGCTGCTCGAGCGGCAAACGTAATTGTGGTGCTAAACGTCGCGGCTAAAGACATGTAGTCTAAGTCAGAATGAAAGTGTAGCTTATCTAAACGCTTTAAAGGATTATCTAAGCAGTCTGTATGCACAGTATCAGACAACGCGCCGTTAGTGATTGCCACTACGCCGTCAGAACCCCTAGCAAACAAACGTACAGTCACTTTACTTACCCCCCACCGCTATAGGACACCCGCCTTGGTTATTTTTTTTCATACCCTTGTGGTGGCTAAACCAAATATGGTGCTGAAAGTGTAAACGATCCCACTCTTTGTCTGATATTTCTTCAGCAGTAACGATGATCTTCCGGTCATGCGCCATAGGGACAAAGTAAGCTATTGGGTCGCCAGCGTTAAATTCGTACTGAAGTTTTTGTTGCCGTTGATTTTTTTTCGGTGCTGGCGGTTTTCTTACAATTAAATTGACGTTTAGATTATGCTGGTAGTGAAACTCAATAACGCCGTTCATAGTCTGCCAGTCACGGTTTACTTTATGGTAGAATGGATCGCACATCCAAAACGGAACATACTCTTCCGTAAAAGCTACCCATGCGGAGTTAAACTTATAGTTGCAGTAGTTGTCAGGTAGCAAACCCGGATACTGCTCTTTAGGGTGCTGTTCACCAAGACGCCGACCGTTGTTAGAATTTGCTTTGCCGGGTGCCAAGCTTTTTACGCCATCTGCGTGGTCTACCTCTAAAAACGCGTCGCACCACAAAGGGAAGTTAATAGCGTGTTTAAAAGTTTCTTGCATCGCGTAACAGTGCTTCGACGATTTTCGCAGTTTCTCGGGTCGAGACATCCCGCCTTGGCGTTGGTTTTCTTTTTCCGCCGCTGGGTGTGTCGGCAAGTACAAAGGTGTTTTCTTCCACCACGTTGGAATGTCGTGAGAGAGTTTTTGAGGCGGAAACAAATCCGCAAGCCCGTGTCGGTTGGTAAAGAACCGAATGTGTAAAGGCTTCTTTCGTCTGATAATGTTAAACATAGTTACATCCTGCTGGTATGACGCAAAACCATAGTCGTTTTTTGTCGCCACATGCTGCTATAGGGTTGAACGGTCGACATACGACCGCGATAATGATGAAGGAATTTGTCGTCTCCCACGTAAATGCCTACGTGGTCGGGGCCGTCAAAAGTAGCCAAGCCCGACTGTATTAAAAGTGCGTCCCCAACCTCGGGAGCCAGAACCTGCTCAAACCCGCTGGCTTCAAAGTTTTCGACAAACAAGTTAACTTTAGCGTAGGTCATCATCTGAATAGTGTAATTTTTTGGAGTTGGGACATTAGGAAGCGTTATGCCCAACTCTGTTGCGTAGTAGTCAAGCCCAAGACGATAACAATCGGAGAACCCTTCGTCCCACTGACGGTTTTCCCAAGGAAATTGATCTTTCATGGATAACGGGTAGTACATCTTAAAGCGGCCTCGGGGCATAGCCACGCGCAAAACGGGAAAGTCTAACGCCGCAAACGCTTCGTCACTAGGTTCGCTTGTATCCGCTGTTACTATTTCTACCTTAGCAAACGCGTTGTCCCCGCGTTCTTCTGTCAGTTTAGTCTGACCGTAGTGGTTAAGCAGCCACAATTCACCGGTATAGCCAGTAGCCACGCGCTCGGCGATCTGCGCGACGACATGAGCGTGAGAGAAATTAAAAACCCCGCCTTTGTCTGTCCACAATATGCCGTACGCTTTTTCACTCATAAAATGCTCCTACGTCTCAATGGAAATGGTTTTATTGTCTAGGTCGATGACAAATTTACCGTCTGTGGATTGAAGGGTGCCAGCAGTAACTGTGCCTATATCTGCCTTTATAGAAGAAAGGTCTGTGATGTTGGCTGTATCTATCTGAGCAAGACTTATGGAGGCGTCTTTAATCAACGCGCTGTCAATACTCACAACGTCGCTAGTAATGCTAAACGGTGTGACGTCGGTGCCGCCCGGATTATCAATCGTAAAAGCGTCTACTGCGAAAACCGCACCGGTAGATGTCATTGAAACTTTTGGAGCCACGGTCCAGTTGCCGGCGGCATCAATTCCTATGTTGTTTTGGTCGCTGTCTTGCAGGTACTTGACCGTCCCGCCAAGGTAGATTGAAGACCCCGCAATAGTGTTTCCGTAAAAATCTACGGTATTAAGTAAACTAGCCGTAATCTTATCAGCGGTTAGACTGCCTATTTTAGCGTTTGTGATTGTGCCATTTTTTATAAACGCAGTGTCCATATAAACACCGACGGGGACCGTTTCTCCATTTATAGTTTGTTCGCTGGCTTGAACGGCGAAAGGAACTACTGCTGCTGTACTATCACTCCCACCTCGCATAATCGCAAAGCGGTCAGCGTTAACAATAAACTCAGACGTAATGTTGCCCGAACCGGTAGTGGTACTAGCCAAGCCGAAACCGGCCACCGCGCCATTGTTGTCGATCTTCACGGTGTACTGCGCATTTAGGCCGTTAACCGCTGATTGTTGTGTACTAATGCTGGCTGTGTTGCCACCTACGCTTGATTGCAAAGTAGTTATCTGAGAAGCAGTTGCCGTATCGTTTGTAGCCCTAGTAGTAGCCTCAGTCGATATAGCTGCCTGTGCCGTATTAACGGCAGAAACAATAACAGTAGACTGCGCCGCATTGGCGCTATCATCATCTGCCCGTACCGTACTTTCAGCTGCAAGTGCTGAGGTGTTATTATTAACAGTGGCTTCCATACCAACAAGCTGCGATGCAACCGCGCTAGTAGCAGTCGCTCGGGTTATTATCTCCGAAGATATTGCCGCTCGGTTATTCTGCGCTTCAGAAACCACGCCGTTTAGCTGAGACGCCGTCGCTGCGTCTGCGTCGGCGCGAGTTGTTTGCTCCGAGATAACTGCCGCCGCGTTGTTTTGAGTTTGGGAAATGGCGTTGTTGACTTGCGAAGTGGTCGCCGCATCTGCACTTTGACGAGCGGATTCTTCGGAACTTATTGCACTATTTATGGTGCTATCCGACGATTGACGTGCCAAGCGTTCTATTTTTACACGTTCGTTAACTGAGCCGACAACTGTATCCGCACCATCAATAAGGTCAATTCGAGTGCCAAGGCTACTAGCAAGCTGAGAAGAAGTAATCTCATCAGTAAGAAGGGTGAGCAAGTACGCAGGGTCTTGTCCCGTCGAACCTTCAACCCCGTTTGTTGCGTTAAACGCGCTGACTACTCCGTTCTGATTTACGTTTCGAACCCAATAGTAACGAACGGCGGCACTGCCCAAATTATGCGCAAAGTTGTTTCCCGCCGTCATTCCAACTAGGGTGGCTTCGCCTATAAGGTCAGAAGTGTGCGCCCATATTTCTGTGTAAGCGTGGCCTTTATACTGGGGGCCGGTCCAAGAGACGATAATGGACGCCAGTGCCCCTGACGCTGTTAGTCCAGAAGGCGCTCTTGGTGCCTCTACCGTGCCGCCGATTGGCGTAATCCCACCAGTGAGAGACCCTCCTACTACACCAGATGCGATAAGTTGCCTCGCAGTGACAACTGCGTCTGGTCCGCCACTGTCCAAAGCCTCACGTACCCGCTGCACAAACTGTTGCAGGTCACGCGGTAGGGGAGATGTTACGGTGGGTAGTCTAGCCACTTGCAAGCTCCGTCATTGAGTTAGCGATTGAAAGAGAAAAGACTTCACTCGACCCCTCGACTTGCATCTCTAGGTCGCGCCCAACTTTGGCAGGGAGCCTAAACGGGTTGCGGTTCTGCACCGTCTGCGTGTGATACAACGTGTTGTCTAAGTAGAATTTCATCGTCATTGGGTAGGCTTCGGCTTCCAGCTGCGCACAAGAAAAACCCATAACCTGTGGGAGCGAAAACTTTTTAGACCGCCAAGTATACGACTTTGTACTGCCATAGCCCCACGGCTTTACTTTGTTGCCGCTGTCATCACCGGCTAGGAATAGCTTGTCCCGAAGTAGATCATGGTAGCCCGCGTCAGCGTAAATATCGTGCAGTATAAATTGCCCGCTGCGCACATCAAAGATAAACCCGCCGCGCTGCGTACCGTTGTCGTAGAACGCGATGTATTGATTATCTTGTTGGTAAGCGTGAATTGACTCTGGTTTAAAAAAGGCTTGCCATTGCCCAAAGTCGAACAGGTTCTCAGTAACAATGCGCGAACCGCCCGGAGAAAGAAGCATTAGCCCATCAGGTGCTGCGTATAATACTCCGCCCATTAAGCTAACAATGCTGTTTTTGGACACGCAGGCTTGTTCAAGGTCTGACTTAACCACCGCCATATTGAGGGGGTGCGTACCTTGGATAAGGTACGGTGTGCCTTTGGTAAGAACCGCCAGTGTAGTATCCATGCGACCCAACCCTACAACGGGGTAGTCAATCGTTTGAATGTACTGTTCGGGCCATGCGTGAGGGTGGTACGGGTCGCAGAAATATATGTCGCGCCCGCTAAAGCCAGCCATCAAACCATTGGGCAGGTTGGTCAGCCCTCTAAGCGTTTGAGGCGGCGCAGACCATGTAAGTGTCGGTAACTCTTCACCCAACGCGTCGGGCTTTACGTCATCTGTAAAGTTGGCGTCCGCGATACCAATCTCTTTTACAAACAGGTACACACCACTTACTGCACGATAAATCCGTTTGTTGGTAACAACATAGTCACCCTCTGGCACACCAGAGAAGCCCGACAGCGTTACGGTTTGTCCGTCGCGTACGTCTACAGAGTTAGATGCGCCAGACGGCGCGGACTCAAACTCAAACCCGCTTTCCTTGTTTACATATGTGTACGCGTAAACACGCGTTTCCAATGTATCATCTTCGTCGACGTACCCTTCTGACTGCTGGAGCGTAAACGTAGCTTCGGTCGGGTAATCGCCGGTGCGCACTCTAAGTGTAGCAGATGTTCCTACGGCGGCGGTGGTTACTATGGCAAACGGTTCGACCGATCCGTAGTTTTCTGAACTTATGCCGTAAGCAGACAGAGTGTTAAATTGGCTAGTATATGCTGGGTCGACAACGGGAATAATTGTTTCTTCTCCGTTTACCTCGAGCGCGAGGTACTGACCTTCCATCGCATCAATGTTGGACTGTGTGATAAATAATCTGGCAGGACCAGCGGACTCAGAGCCAGAATTGGTAAGCTCAGCCACAAGAACATTATTGGCTTTACGGGTATACGCAATAAAACCACTCGCGCCAGTGCCGCTGTTATCTGGTGTCAACACCACAGAGGAGCCATACGCTGTCGCTTCAACGTGAGTTCCAAGCTGCGTGTTGAGATACGCTGCAAACGCAGACGCGGTTAGAGTTCCGCTAAACGTGTACGACACATCATTAACGTGCGTTCCAACGTTAGTAGCAATAGTAAGTTTATCACCCGACGAAATAGAACCGATCTCAGCGTCCGTAATTACCACAAAGGCTCCGGTGTCTGACGTACCTGTGGCTTGCAGATCAGGACTGCTGTCGTAAGAAAACGTTCCGTCCGTATCGGGAACTGTGCCCGTTTGGAATTTCACAAATAATTTGGCGGATTCTCCGGTAGCAACGCTATCTATTTTAACACTGCCGCTGTCCGCTGTTGCGGTGACAGTCGACGACAATGCTCCGTTGATAGCTGATACGACGCTCGCCGCAGTAATTGTTCCTGACAAATTGACAGCGGTGTAATTATCCGCGTCGTCTTCCACCGTGCTGATAAGGACACCGTATGTTGTTGTAAGACTGCTTATGTGAGAAGGGGTTAAAAATACAGTAGCCGCGTGCGTGTCCGCCGTAAACGTATCAGCAGAAGCAACCGCAGCTGCGGCGGGGGAAGGTATGCCCAAAGGTCTTGTGTTTGATGGGTAACTATTGCCACTAAGCGCTAAAGAATTATAAGTGGCTTTGGGGCCACCGTCGCCCGTAAAGAACGTCCACTCTGATACATCACCCGCAACTTGGCTCCTGCACACGTCGACATCAGCAGTCCAATGAAACCAGTAATTGTTGTCAGAAATAGTATCTTGCCCAAAACGATAGAGCGATTTGATTGTACCTGTCTTGGGTAGGTCCGCCACCGTCGCGCCAAGGTCAGCGATGGCTTGGATGCTCCCTTGGAACACAGGGCAGTTCATAGCTGTCTGAGCTTGGTTATCTTGAAGATAACGCGGAGGGACAACTGGCGCTATTCCCCCAAACGACTTTATTGAAAAGACAGCCATCTAAACCCCCTTAATATTTCGCTATGCACTGAAAAGTTACACCGCCGCTAGTTACTGTTTGATTGACCGTTGTCGGCCAAGTCGGCTCTGAGCTTGCTGTAGTGCCCGCCGACGTAACTTTATAAACAAAAGCGTTGCTGCCGTTAATAGCATCGGCGGGATCAGTGGGAACAACTCTCTGGTTAAGCGTGTAAGCGTAACTCGGCGTAAACATAAAATACTCTTCAATGTTCGCAGGAGCAGGGGACGATGCCACCGCCCAGTTGCTCGTAACGGTCTCAGACCCATTGTTCCACACAGAACCTGCGAGTAACTCGCCGATGTCAGAAGAAGAGTTAAGAGGCCCAGCGGTTCCCGTCGCGTAAGATAACGCCGCTGAATTACTCATCCCCGCGTTGTTTGGTATGTCCAAAGCAAATTTGTATCTCACCGTCTTTTGGAAATAGACGCGTCGGGTTGTTGCCGCCATGTTAGCCTCCTAAAAGCGCGAGGGCTTTTTCAAGTGTTTCTTTGTTTCGGCGCGACCAACCTTTTCCGTAGATTTTATAATCACTCAGCCCACGGTAAAAACCTTCACGTCCGTTGTAATATTTGTGCAGAATTTCTTCTTCATCAAAGTCATGTACCGCTGCGATAGTCTTAGGGCCGATGGCACCATCAGCAGTGGCTCCTACTACGCGCTGTAATATCTTGGCGGCTCGACCCGGTCCCGCGTTCACACAAAGGTCCGCGCAGCTGACGTCGACGCCCGAGGGTAGCTCGTCTGCTTTAATCGCGTCCCAGTAGTTTTTCTTGTAGAGCGGTTTGACATCAGCCTTGGTTAGCTCTCGCATAACCTCTTTTGGGGCGGGTTTGCCTGTGTACCGTGCCCAGTTGTAAGACGTGACACCGAGCATAGTGGAGCCTACGTTACCGTGCCCGTCACCCTGCGAGTTTCCTTTATCACGCTGGTCGTCTGTAAAACCACCCTCGTGCTTTATAAGCATCTCGAAAAATGCTTCCCAGTTCTTATTCATCTTTCCATCTCCAGTTTAAGACGCCAGCAGTTAACAATGGTGTTTATGCTCACCATCAGTAGAAGAATTGCTTGCCAGTTCTCCATCACTTCGGGCCTCGGCTTAGATACTTCAGTTCGTTTTCGATAATTGCGACACGTTGCTGTACTTCTGTGACCCGCGAAATCATACTGGCTAACCCCGCCATTTCGTCCCACGCTTCTTCGAGTTCGTCCCAGATGCGACCGATGTCATCACTGTTGTTCGCAACATCGCGTTTTAAATTAATGTTGTCTTCTATGGCCATGCGAGACCCAAGCTGACTGACTGTCTCTTGAAGACCTGATATGGTTGACGCTTGCTGTGAAACCCACCAGACGCCGCCTGCTAATTGTACGGCCATCGCTAAGACTAGGGCTATTGGTAACTTAAAATTTTCCATTACCGTTTACCCATAAATTGCTTGACGCCCTTCACACCAAAACTGGCTGAAATCGCGGTCAAAAGCGCCCAAAAATACCAGTCGGGTGCCTTGGAAAGCTGCTCAAACCCGTGAGCAACAACGCCCTCCATGCCGGGAATGAAGCATAAAATTAAAGGGATTGCTAAAATTACAGCGAAAAACTCATCTTTCCACGACCCGCCAGAATTTTCTGCCATGATCCGTTCCCAGTCGGCAGTTGACGTCTCTTTGGACAAGAGAATTTTTGCTTTGCTTTCAGCCTCCACAAGTTTGAGCTGCGCCGCCGCAGCTTGCTTATCAGCCTTTCCTTGGAGCCAAGACCCCGCAAGGTTAGCTACGGGGCCGAGTAGTGCTTGTAACATAAGACCACTCCTTTCTGTTTACACGTTAACACATATTATACGGACTTTCCACTCGCAGTTGATTCCTTGCCCATCCAGATGCCAAAACACCCTGTAAGAGCGCCCATACATACGCTGACAAGGCCAGACTGAGCAATCGAAGGATCGTCAAGACCCATGAACCAATGCACAGCCTGATAGGTAAGCACCGTCACCGCAAGCATCATCAGTCGTGGAATAATCTTCCAATCATCAATAACGGTGTGCGCCATGTCACTTCTTCTTTTTCATGCAGCGGCCCATTTTCTTGCAGGCGGCTTTTGATTTGCAGGACGCACAGTTTTTAAACGGCATTTTTCTACCGGACTTCTTCATTGTTTTTCCATAGGCCATGTTATTTCCTTTTCTTTCCGCTGGCTGTTGTGGACCACTTCACTCGCTTAGAACCGGTCTTCTTTGCTGCCTCCGATTTAGAAATCTTCGACGCAACTTTTTTAGGGCGACAAGCGGGATACGGCCTCTTGGATTTACCTTTAGCCGATTTGCGTCCACAGGCTTTACCTGTCTTGACGTCAGTCCACTCTTCCCCGAACCATTTACCCAAGCCACCCTTGGCACTAGGCTTTTTTGCTTTTGCTTTTGCCACGTTTAGCTACCTTATTATTGCCGCCGCTCCAGCCGCCGCCTTTAGATTTATACCACTTACTTGCCCACGCGTTAGCATATGCAGACGGGTAAACTTTGAATTTTGCTTTTGCCGCAGACTTTGCTTTTGACCACAATGCTGCGTTTGTAGGTTTTGCGTTTGCCATTAGCACTTCCACCGTTTTCGAGCTTGCCGCAGACGCGAGTTCGGGTCTTTTGCAGCTTTAGGGAATTTCTTCATTTGACCAGCTGAACGTGCGCAGAACGACTTACGTCGCTTGGCGTCCTTGCTGCCCTTTTTAACTTTGCCTGTTACAGCAGTCTTTAGCTTAGAACCGGGGTTGGCGCGTCGGTGCGCAGCAACTCCCTTGGCTGTCATGCCCGCGCCAGACTTAGTCTTGCGGTAGTTCCCGCCCTTGCCGGTCGTCTTCCTTATTGGTTTGTCTGCCATTTAGCATACTC